>JADMIO010812801.1_pt1 | contig 98538 bp, 74 predicted proteins | sample 8958161 | NCBI WGS metagenome assembly JADMIO01 (sample SAMN16585339, study PRJNA669376) | soil metagenome | isolation source: Crop rotation soil | place: USA: Cullars Rotation, Alabama | collected 2011
CGCGACAACTTGTCCACGTGGAATTCTAAGCTTAGGATCCCAATGTGCTGGAAAGCTACACATCGAATCGTAGTGACCACTGACGACATATATTCGATCGGTAGCTTCAGGTTGCGAGCCTTTCAGCGTGGCGACGATGTTAGTGATGATGGTGGGCTGCGGTACGCGCGCCGCCTTCGCCTGCTCGTACGATTGCTTCTCAACTGTCATGCGGCCGTTCGATGCCTCCGCCGCTTTCGAAAACTCCGCGTAGAGCCAGTCGCGGGCGGCGCCGATGCCGCGCTTGGGATCGTTCTGCTCAGACAACGTGTTCCGCGTACCGAACGAGACGAGTTTCCTGATCGTCGCTTCGATCTTGCGCGCGTCTATTTCACGCACGATGTTCGCAATGGCACGATTGCGAACAGGCACAGACTTCCGGGCGGCAGGCTTCGTTTGCGACACTGCCACGCTGAAGTTTGCCACCAGTATAAGAATCATTACGTTTTGCAGAAGCTTCATGGTGGATAACTTTAACACTGGGCCACAAAGAGGCAAAAAGCACAAAATCATTTTGCGCTTTTTTTGTGGCTACTGGATGCGGTAGGCGTGGCCTTTCCAGATAACGATGATCTCGCCGTCGAGTTGGTCGGCGATGGTCTTAATGGCAGGTTCGTCGGCGATTAAAGCGCGAAACTGTTCGGAGCCGCGCGTGAGGTTAGTGGTACTTCTTGAAGACTCGTAAGCAGTATCGATCCAGATGTTGTGTTCTTTCCGAAAGCGACGCCCGGCGACGGTGCGCGTTTCGGCGGAGTCGTCCTTCTCCCCTGTGGCTCTATTATCTGTGACGCCTCGTTGCACCTTCGCAATCGATGCGGCGCCAATGCCGGCCGCCGGAGCTTTGGACTTTGGCGCGCGCGTACGCTCAGTAGCGAAATCCTTGTTCTGACGATCTTCGTCTCGGGCCGCTTGTAAAGATTTGTCCGCTGACGACTGTACCGCAGGCACTTCCTGAACTTCTTTCTTGCCTACTTCAGTCTCGCGTGCCTGTTTCTCGTCAGTTGTAGCGGCGGGCTTGGCTGCTGCCGGCGGAGGTGCTTCATTCGCCGATGCCGGCTGAGCACCTGGCTGAGGTGTCGGTTCGGGCGAGGCAGTCGCAGTCACTGATACGCTTGGCGGCGCATTAGGAGCAGGGGCCGTCACAGGTTTGTTTGAATCTGCCGGCTTATTGGTACGCGTATTCCCGGTGGCATTTGAATGTTGCGAATCGTTAAAGCTGGAATTTGGAACGGCTGAGGGACTGGCTGTGACAGCACCGTTATTACTAGACGCCCGTTCTTGTTCTTGAACCTGCGTCACCAGTGGACCAGCGTCATTTCTACGCAGCACAATGAAACCAATCACTGCTACTACAATCAATCCCAGCGCCGGCGCGGCATAACGCAAAACCATCGGCGTGAACAAACTCGCCAAAAATTTTTTCAGTGCTGACGGTGCTGAAACCGCGACCGCCTCCGGCGCAGTGACAACACCCGCTGACGGGCTGAGTTGCGCTATCACTTGCCGGCATCGCGAGCACTCGATCAGGTGTTCCGTATAACGTGCGCGCACCGCCGCAGGCAGCACATTCTCAGCGTACGCGCTGAGCTCATCGGCGTCGAGATGATCTCCAGCCGCGGACGCGCCTGCGTCCTGTTGCCGGCCGAGCCGCCGCAACAACAGATCCATCTCCTTGTTTGTTTCCTGTTTCATCTCTTCTAGAAGAACGCTTCGATCGTCATACCTTGCGCCTAATCGCGTTCAGCCCCGCGCATCTGCGGCCCCTTTGCTCAAAAGTGCCTCTAAATCCGTGTCCAGGTGCTGCGCCACTTCGGCAAACGCCTTCTCGGTTTCATTCCGTGTCCAACCGCGTTCATCGATGAGGATCTTCGTCACTCGCTTTCGCAAATCAGTTTGAATCCTCGTCAAACGGCGGCTAGCCGTTGCCTCGTGAACACCCAGGACGGCGCCCGCTTCGCGCAGGCGCAGGTTGTCGAAGTAATAGAGCTTTACCAGCAGACGATCTTCAGCACCCAACTCCTGAACGGCCTCGTTCAATGCCTGTTGCATGTCAGTCTGCGCATATCGATTCGACATCGACTCTTCCGGCGTCGGGATGCCGGCAATGATTGGCTGGCCCTCGCCGATCTTTGCATCTCGTGCGAGCCGATCCAGATCCGTGTCTTCTTCGGTCTGCACGAGCTTCGACTGCTTGCGAAATGTATCGACAGAGAGCTGGGCCACTACGGCACGCAGCCAGCCGGCCAGCGAGCCACGACCGGAGTAATAGGCGAGCTTGCTGGCCGGTTTTCCATCTTCGCGCACTCTAAGTCCGTAGAGCTCGGCCCAGATCGATTGCGCCAGGTCTTCGGCAGCATCTTCATTTGCACTTGCCGATCGAGCCGCGGAGCGCACCGTGGCGGTGAATCGCTCGACCAGGTCTGTCCAGGCGTTTTCGTCACCACGTTCACACGCGATAATCAAACAGAGATCGTCGGCTTGTAGCTCGTCGATGAATTTCGAGATGTCGGAATAGGGCGTGTTGGCGTCGTACTTCAGCAAATACTTTTGGACGGCGGCGGTGATTCGCGGCACGAGCAAGTCGCAACTCAGCGACCGATTGTCGCGTGCTCGCGCGAGCAGGCGGGCGGCGCCGTTATTCAGTAGCTTTTCTATTCCAGTATTCACGGTAATCCGTGCATTTTCCGCGGTAATCTTTGGCCAATCCTACCACCTTGGCGGTCATTTGATGTAGATTCCACAACTACTGCCAATGTTGCGCGTCACCGAGATTTTTCGTTCCATCCAGGGCGAGTCAACCCACGCCGGGCGTCCGTGTACGTTTGTGCGATTGACCGGCTGCCCGATGCGCTGCGTTTGGTGCGACAGCGAGTACACGTTCTCAGGCGGTGATCACTACTCGATTGACGACATCATGGCCCAGGTTGATGCGTTCGGTTGCAAGCTTGTCGAGGTGACAGGCGGTGAGCCCCTCGCGCAAAAAGAAGCTTTCACGCTGGTCGAGCGACTCTGCGATCAGGATTACGAAGTTCTCATCGAAACCGGCGGTTATGTTTCGACTGCGGGTCTGGATCCACGCGCCACCGTGATTCTCGATATCAAGTGTCCGGCTTCCGGTGAAGAGCCGAGAAACGACTGGTCGAATCTCGCGCGTCTGAGAGCGGACAAAGACGAAGTGAAATTCGTCATCGCAGATGAAGGCGATTGGGCTTACGCGAAGAAAGTGATCAAGGAGCACGATCTGGAAGCACGAACGAAGGCGATTCTGATCTCACCGGCGTGGGGACAAGTGGATCTGCAACAGCTTGCTGATTGGGTTGCCGGCAGTGGATTGAATCTGCGCATGCAGTTGCAACTGCACAAATACATTTGGGGTCCGGACGTTAAAGGAGTTTGATGGGCGGCTCGCAGGAGATCGAAACCGAACAGGTTGAAAGCATAGCCGGCGACGATGATGAGACACGACTCGCCATCTGCCTCGTCTCAGGTGGTATGGACTCGTGCGTCACTGCTGCCATAGCCCGTGAAGAAAACGATGAGCTTGCGTTTTTGCACGTCTCGTATGGCCAGCGCACTGAAAAACGTGAGCGCCAGGCGTTTGAGGCTTTAGCAGATCATTTCGACGTCAAGTCGCGACTCGTGATCTCGCTCCAGCATCTGGCGAAGATCGGTGGCTCATCCTTAACCGACGCTTCGATGGCAGTCACTGCGGCGAATCTCTCGGCCTCAGGAATACCGTCGAGCTACGTTCCTTTTAGAAATGCTCATCTACTGTCAGCCGCGACGAGTTGGGCCGAAGTGATCGGAGCGACTGCGATCTACATCGGCGCGGTGGCCGAAGACTCATCCGGCTATCCCGATTGCCGTCCGGAGTTTTACGACGCATTTCAAAACGTGCTGGACCTCGGCACAAAACCCGAGACGCACATCACGATCAGGACTCCCGTGATCGGAATGCGAAAGTCGGAAATCGTGCGGACCGGCATGGACCGGGGCGCACCGCTGCACCTGACCTGGTCGTGTTACAAAGAGTCGGAATTGGCCTGCGGCAACTGCGATTCGTGCGCGCTGCGGCTGCGCGCGTTTCGCGAGGCTGGGGCTACGGATCCCATACCTTACCTGCTTGACAGTAGTCGTTTTGCTTATTAAGTTTAGGTACTTTCACAGGTGTTTATTCATTACAACCAGTAAACTGTGTGGGCGCATCGTACGGAGGTCCTCGTATTTTGAGCCGCACACGACGGAGGAATCTTTAAATGATTGGTAAATATGTTTATGGAGCGCTGGCAGTAGCCATTCTGGTCGCGTCCGCTTCTTTCACCGCGTTCGCACAGGTTGGGGAGCTTCGCGGTCACGTTTTCATGCAGCAGGCGGATGGCCAAAAGGTTCCCCTCGCCGAAGCGCAGATCGACGTCTTCAGGACGGACATGCAGGCGAAATACAACACCAAGACTAATAAGAAAGGTGAGTATGTATTTGCCGGACTTCCGTTCGTTGGTACTTACGTCGTAGTCGCGAGCCATCCCACAGCAGCACCAAACTGGATCCCGGGCGTGAAAGTCGGACGTGACATCCCTTACGACATCACGGTAACGCCGGGAAATGGAAAACGGCCCACATACGAAGAAATACAGAGCGCAGGTGGCGGCGGCGCAAGTAATCCTTCCGGGGGTGGTACTCCGTCAGGCGGCGGTAAAGAGAGCGCCGCAGATAAAGCCAAGCGCGAAGAGTTGATGAAGAAGAACGCCGAGATCGAAGCTTCAAACAAGAAGATCACGGAAGCAAACGAGGTCATCGCGCGCACCTTCAAGGCGGGCAACGAAGCATTACAGGCAGCGACCGCTGCCAGCAAGGCCAACAACTCTGAGGAAGCTATTCAGAAATACGGCGCAGCGGTGGCCTCGTATGACGAAGGTTTGGCTGCTGATGCGGAACAACCCGCGATCCTGACCAATAAGGCTGTGGCTTTGAAGGGACGAGGTGTTGAGCGCTATAACGCTACCGTCAGATCAAAGACGCTCGATGATGCCGCCCGCAATGCCGGACTGCAGGCCGCGAAAGACGATTTCAAGGCCGCGGCAGAAGCCTCGAGCAAGGCAGCAGCAATGCTCAAAGCTCAGACGGCGCCCACTGATCCTACCGAGCTGCAGCGCTTCAACAACAACAAGTATGCAGCGATGATCACAAACGCTGAGTCAATGAGGCTGTATGTGACTAAAGGCGACCCGACCCAGGCTGACGCGGGCCTGGCAGCCTTCAAAGACTACCTCGAAGTTGAAACTGATCCGGCCAAGAAGGCTAAAGCCCAGCTCGATATGGCGCAAATGCTGCTCGACGCCGGTGCTGCTGACAAGGCGCTGACCGAGTTCAAGGCGATTCTTGCCACCACACCTGATAGTCCGGACGCGAACCTCGGCGCAGGGCTGGCGGTTTACGCGACGGGCGATAAAGCGAAATTCCAGGAAGCTGCCAACTACCTGCAGCACTTCGTGGACGTGGCGCCCGATTCAAACCCGATGAAGGCTGATGCGAAAGCCATCCTGACGGAGTTGAAAAACACCGAGAACGTCACGCCCGAGAAGACCTCAAGACCGGCTACTCGCCGCCGTCCGTAAGTTTATTTGGCCGCGGATTACACGGATTCTTCCATGTAATCCGTGGCCTTCCTTTGTTAAAATCCCCACGAAAACCGCTGGAAATCCTACCTTGACACTGTAAGTACCCAAACTGTACTATGACTGCACAACGATGTTTTACCATCGTTGTAGTCGAGGACAAGTCGGTTCATGCCTCGCGCCCCAACGGCGCCTCCAATCCACCAAGAACGTCGGCGATCTACCCACTCCCGAGAGCCTGTAGAGCACAAATGTCAGCCAAATTAGGCGAAATTCTCGTACGCGAAAATCTTATTAGCCCGCAACACCTGAGAGAGGCACTCGACTACCAACGCGAGCATGGTGGCCGGCTCGGCTTCAACCTGGTAAAGCTCGGTCTGGTCAGCGACGACATGATTACCGCCGTGCTGTCGAGACAGTACGGCATACCTTCCGTCAATCTCGATCTCTTCAACATCGATCCTTCGGTCATCAGTCTCATTCCCCAGGAGGTCGCGCAAAAACATTCTGTTTTGCCCCTGTCGCGCGTGGGCGCAACGCTCACTCTCGCCATGGTGGATCCGACGAATGTCTTCGCCATGGACGACGTCAAGTTTATGACCGGCTTAAACGTCGAGCCGGTAGTCGTCGCTGAAGGCAGCGTCCAACAGGCAATCGCGAACTACTACGGCAGCTCACGTGAGATTGAGCTGGCATCAGTCGCGACGGAAGAAGTCGTCGTCGCGGGGGCCAAGGATTCAAACGGATCGGGAGCGATCACTCACGCCGACCTGGTCTCGCTCGACAGCATCGACTTTGAAACCGGCCAGACTGAAGACGTCGAAGTATTAGAAGACAACGAGGAGATCGATCTCTCAACACTTTCGCGCATGAGTGAGGACGCGCCAGTCGTACGTCTCGTGAACGTGCTGCTCGTTGACTCACTCCGCCGCGGCGCCTCCGACATTCACGTCGAACCGTATGAGAAAGAGTTGCGCATCAGGTTCCGTATCGACGGCGTGCTCTACGACGTGATGCATCCCCCCTTGAAAATGCGCGACGCTTTGATCTCGCGCATCAAGATCATGTCGAAGCTCGACATCTCCGAGAAACGCCTGCCACAGGACGGCCGCATCAAGATCAAAGTGAAGGTCGACTCACGCTCACGTGAGCTCGACTTCCGCGTGTCTACTCTTCCGACTCTCTTCGGCGAGAAAGTCGTGCTTCGTTTGCTCGATAAACAGAACCTGATGCTCGACATGACGAAGCTGGGTTTTGAGCCGGAGTCGTTGAAGAAGTTTAAGCGAAACATCTCGAAGCCGTATGGAATGGTGCTCGTGACTGGTCCTACCGGAAGCGGCAAAACAAACACGCTCTATTCCGCGCTTCAGTCGCTGAACACAGTCGACACCAACATCATGACCGCGGAAGACCCGGTTGAGTTCAACCTTCCCGGCATCAACCAGGTGCAGATGAAAGAGCAGATCGGTTTGAACTTCGCCGCTGCCCTGCGTTCTTTCCTGCGCCAGGATCCGAACATTGTTCTGGTCGGCGAGATTCGTGACTTCGAAACCGCCGAGATCGCTATTAAAGCTGCATTGACTGGCCACCTCGTACTCTCTACCCTCCACACGAACGATGCTCCGTCAACCATCTCACGCCTCATGAATATGGGCATCGAACCCTTCCTTGTCGCTACCAGCGTGAACCTCATCCAGGCACAACGACTGATTCGCCGCATCTGCAAGGATTGCAAACAAGAACATTCAATGCCTATCGAGGCGCTTGTCGAAGTGGGTTTCTCGGTTGAGGAAGCCAAGTCGATGAAGACCTACAAAGGCAAAGGATGTGCGACGTGCAACAACACTGGCTACAAGGGGCGAATCGGACTTTACGAAGTGATGGAAATTACCGACGAGCTGCGTGAGCTGATCTTGATCGGAGCTTCCGCACTTGAATTGAGAAAGAAGGCGATCGACGACGGCATGATCACGTTGCGCGAATCGGGTCTGTACAAGATTCGTGCTGGCGTAACGACGCTCGAAGAAGTCGTTCGTGAAACGGTCGCTTGATTGAGGAGAACCGAAGATGCTTAGACCAATTGCAATAGCGCTGATGCTTGTGCTGTCCGTCGGCATCATGTTGCCGCTTTCGAACTCAGCACACGGCGTCAGGCAGACTGTAGAAGTCGGGAAACGACGTCATCACCGCTATCACTCACGGGCATGGTGGAGACGTTATCGCGCGCGCCAGCGACAGAAGAGGCTGGCTGCTGAATTGGCACATCGCAATGCTTTGCTGTCGTTGCCGCAAAACATTTCTGCTGCCGATCTGCAGGGACTCTCGGGTCCGACGCTGCCTTCATTGCCGTCTAACACTGCTGTAACCACGACGCTGCCGCCCCCCGTCATGGCTGCCAGTGTTGCGGCTGTTTCGAGTGCTCCTGCTGCTGTAAGCAGTGAGACACGACCGCGCGTTGTTAACCCGTCACATCCGGCCTTCAGAGAATCGGCGCCGAGTTTGCCGGGAACAATGAATCTCGCAGTGGTGGCGTTGAGCCGGCCGAACCCGGTGTTTCTGACTTCTCGTGAAGAGAAGAAGATGCTGGGAGGAGTGGCTGTTGCCGATCTGCGGCGGATGGTGATCGACAAGATGGTTGCGTCCGGTGGCTGGGTCGTCAATGACTTCGTCCGCGAAGTTAACGGCAATCGCGTTTTCGTAGTCACGGCGCGAACGCCGAAGGATGCGCTCACGCCCGAGAAGGCGTGGACGTTCTATTTCACCGAAGCGGGCGGCCGCATTTATGGGCTGACCACGGATTCACCGGTTGAGTTTGCCGATCGCATGACGACGGAAGCCGAGCGCTTCATTCAATCGTTGCGCGCCAAAGCCGAAGCCGGAACTCGATAAAAATCAGCAGCCACGGATTACACGGATAAATCGGGATTTTTCATCCGTGTAATCCGTGGCCATAAAACCCCGACCAGGAGCGAACGACTGAAATGCGACTGAACGAAACCGTTCCCCAAATCTCACTCTCCGAGCTGCTGCGAAAGCTGTCTGAGCTTGGCGGTTCGGATCTTCACATCACTACCGGCTCGCCGCCGCAGATTAGAGTTGACGGACATCTGCGTCCACTCGAATCCTATCGCGTGCTTACCTCGGCCGATACCAAGCAGCTTGCTTACTCCGTGCTCACCGATGCGCAGAAACATCGCTTCGAAGAAAATCTCGAGCTCGACTTTTCTTTCGGCGTCAAAGGCTTGTCGCGTTTTCGCGCGAACCTGTTCAACCAGCGCGGCGCTGTCGGCGCAGTCTTTCGCGCGATCCCTTACGAGATCAAAGCGTTCGAGGATCTCGGCCTGCCTGTAGTCGTGAAAGAGCTTTGCAACAAGCCACGCGGACTCATCCTCGTAACCGGCCCGACCGGATCAGGTAAGTCGACCACGCTCGCGGCCATGATCGACAAGATCAATCGCGATCGTCACGAACACATTCTGACCATCGAAGACCCAATTGAATTTCTCCATAACCACAAAGGCTGCTTGATCAATCAGCGCGAAGTGAACGCCGATACACACGGATTCGCCGCTGCACTTCGTACCGCGCTGCGGCAGGATCCTGACGTGGTTCTCGTCGGCGAAATGCGCGATCTCGAGACGATTGAGTCAGCGCTGCGAATCGCAGAAACGGGACACCTGACGCTCGCCACGCTACACACTAACTCCGCCGCCTCGACCATCAACCGTATCATCGACGTCTTCCCTTCCGATCAGCAGGCTCAGATTCGCGCCCAGCTTTCACTCGTGCTGGAAGGAATTCTGTGTCAGGCGCTGCTACCGCGCGCTGAAGGAAGCGGGCGCGCAATGGCGCTCGAGATTCTCGTACCAAATGGCGCTATTCGAAACCTGATCCGTGAAGACAAAGTCCACCAGATCTATTCGATGATGCAGACTGGCCAGGACAAGTACGGCATGCAGACGTTTAATCAGGCACTTGCGACGCTGTATCACAAGCGCCAGATCAGTTTGGAAACCGCACTGCAACGTTCGTCGAATGTAGACGAGCTGCGCGAGCTGATCGATCGTGGCTCCGGAGTTAATCCCGGCAACACGGCGAAGCCGCAGCACGCGAGCCCCTACGCCCAACCTCGACCGGTTGGCACCAGGCCGAACGTAAACAGATAAGCCACTCTGGAGCTTACCGCTATGCCCACGTATGTTTTCAAAGGTCGCAACAGACTGAATGAGATTGTTGTCGGTGAACGCGTCGCTGACAATCGCGAGGCCCTGCGCCAGATTTTGCGGCGCGAACAAGTGACGCTGACTTCCGTGAAGGAAAAGGGTCGCGAGATCGGTATTCCGAAGATTGGCGGCCGCAAGAAAGTAAAGGCGAAAGACCTGTCAGTCTTTACGCGCCAGTTTTCCGTGATGATCGACGCCGGTCTGCCGCTCGTCCAGTGTCTCGAAATCCTGGCCCACCAGCAGGACAACAAATATTTTCAGCAAATGCTTTTGCAGGTGCGGCAGGACGTGGAAGAAGGCTCCACGCTGGCAGCGGCGATGGCTCGCCATCCGCGCGTCTTCGATCAGCTTTACGCGAACATGGTTGAAGCCGGAGAAACGGGCGGTATTCTCGACCTGATCCTGCAACGACTCTCGACGTTCATCGAGAAGATTGTGAAATTAAAGCGCGACATCATCTCCGCGATGATCTATCCGGCGGCGGTGATCCTGCTGGCGATCGTAGCCGTCGCGGTGATCATGATCGTGGTGATTCCGCAGTTTCAGAACATCTTTTTGGGTCTGCTTGGACCAGGCGAACAGTTGCCGCTCCCGACGCGAATCGTCGTCGGGTTTAGTAACTTTCTCGCCGGCTGGGGCGGTCTGGTGATACTGGCTGTCGTAATCGCTACCGGTGTGGCAATCAAGTTTTATTACAGAACGCCGGCCGGAAGGAAGAACATCGATCGCCTGCTTCTCAAAGTACCGATTCTGGGCGACATCTTTCGCAAGATCGCCGTGGCCCGGTTCTCGCGCACGCTTTCGACGTTGCTGTCTTCCGGTGTTCCGATCCTGCAGTCACTGGACATTACTGCGAAGACGTCAGGCAACGTGATCATCGAAGAGGCGATCACGAAAGTGAGAGCCGGCGTGGAGCGCGGTGAAAGCTTCGTCGATCCGCTGAAGGCGACGGAAGTATTTCCCCACATGGTCGCGCAGATGATCGGCATCGGCGAACAAACAGGCGCGCTCGACGCGATGCTCGGCAAGATCGCCGACTTCTATGAAGCGGAAGTGGACTCCGCCATCGCGAACCTGTTAACCCTGATCGAACCGCTATTAATTGGTTTCCTGGGCGTGACCATCGGCTCGATCGTCATCGCCATGTACCTGCCGCTCTTCACCCTTATCGGCAAACTCTCCAACGGCCACTAAAAACTTATAGCCACAAAGAGGCACAAGAAGCACAAAAGAAATTCTGTGCTTCTTGTGGTTCCGCGTTTAATGGGTGGGAGGTGAGGGGGCCGAAGCGGAGGCACCGCGCGTGAAGAGGTTGAAGAAGTTGAAGACCGCGGGGACGCCCGCGGCGATGCTGGTTAGGGCGACGAGCGTCGAGTTGTACAGGTCTCTCTGAGTCGCAAATAAGAAGACCATTATGCCGATCACCATTACCGACAACGCGACCTTCGTATACTGCCAACTGCTCGTCTTTCGCGCCTGACCTTCCGTCTCAGCCACATTCTTATCAGTCCGGCTCGTCGTCAGGACAAATTGCCTGAAACTCTCGTTCAGCAGGCGCACTTCTCGATCACGTACAATGAGGCATCGTCGCACCAAACGCTGTACATCGGGATCGTTGGCGGATAAAAATCCATCGGCTGCCAAATGGGCCAGCGTGACCTTCTCGCCTGGCGAGCACGAGTCCCAGATGAGTTGATAGTACGTCCCCGCCTGCAGGAGAACATCACTAATCAAATCTTCAGCGCAGGAATTTCTGAAGTCGCGGCGTATCAATATCTCCCTGCCAATTTCCTGGAGAGAAGCTCGTGGTGAGCATTCCTTCAAAAGCAGGGCATAGAGATCTTTGTCAGCCTCGCTCTTTGCCTGGGCTGCGGTTAGTTCAGTTTCGAACGTGCACGGATCACCATTGTCTTCTCGATAATCGATCCAAAACTGACTTAAGACTTTGGCCCAGCGCGCTCCTGCATCCGAAGTGTGGTGATTTCCCGGCGCCGCGTGGCCGTTACCATTGAAGATGTAGGCTGCCGGCTCAGCAGTCGACGTTATCACTACGTCGCCGTTGTAAGTCACCAGCTTCTCGAGCAGGCTAAGTTTCTGAAGATTGTATTGCGGCTGATCAATCTGATACTCGAAGCATTCAACGGCTATCGGCTTCGATGCTGCCTTTCGTAGAAAGCGGTCCAGGTTAAATTTGTTGAGCCACTCACCATTTGCATCCTGGCTCTTCAAGTTGAGGACCACTGAATGCTCGGCCGGCAGAAATCCTTCTCCCCTGCGCGTGTATGGAGAACCAAGCACCATAAAAAGCTTGCGCGCAAGCTCAGACGATTTTGCCTGCGTCCTCGTCACCTCGATCGTATCCAGCAGAAACACTCGGTTCCGAATGAACCAGAGCAGCAAATACAAAAGCACAACCATCACCGCCGCGAAGCCGAGTAGCGTTTTCCAATTCACCGGAAAGCTTTGCGTGTCACTTGCAATACGCAGAAGCCCCGTGCCCTGCATTCCCTGCGAGGTGAGCATCGTCAAACTCTTATCGCTTTCGTTGGGCCATTGCCAGAGTCCGTCTGCGCTTCCACTTGCTACCAGGCCGTGACGAATAATAGTGGTGGGATTCGAGACTGGCAGATATTTTCTGAGCTCGGAAAGTACGGTTGCCGGCGTCGCTGCGGCGACGAGCTTATTCTTCGTATCAATTGTGTCGACTTCCGTTTCAAAGAAAAAGTCGTGATAACAATCAAACGTTTCCTTCAATCTCGCGTCAACGAAAGTTTCAGCGGCCTTTTTGCCTCCCAGTATAGTTATCGGATATGCGCTCCGGATTCTTTGCTCCCGCTCATTTCGACTATTAACCAACGTCACCTGTCCATATTTAATAAAGAGCTCCATCTCTTCGTTGTAAGCGAGACGAAAGAATGTCAGCGATGGAAGGATCGCGATTAGCAGCAGCAACACAATGAGGCTCGCTGAGTACAAGGATCGGTAGTCGATGCGCGACCGCTTCTGCTGCAGCTTGTTCGTCGCTTTAACAAGTGCCGGCAACGCCCAATTGTGCTTAAGCGACATGATCCACAGCAACAATGCCGTAACTGAAATGAGGCTCAGCAGCACTAAAATCATCGATGAACTGGAGAGCCGGGACGAAACCACATAACCAATCAGAACCAACAGAAGGGTCAGCGGAATTGATTGTAAATAGATAGCGGCAGCATCCGCGGAGGGCCACATCCACGTCATGCGTTTGCCCGTGTACAGTGATATGACAAACAACGTTCCTAACAATACCAACAACGGCACGAGGTAAATAAGAAACAGTGCTGCCGAAAGCGCGACGATCTCCGAATAGCTGCTGCGCAATGGTTCCTTGTCTCTAAAGACCACCAGCGTCCAGTCCGGTATTCCTGCCAAAGGCGTTACATACACCCGCGAGTCTCGCCCCAGGTGTGGCACATTCATGAAATCGCTTAAATGTCCGCTCACTGCGGAACGGAGGCGATTGTCGTTGTCAGACTCAGCGAAGAAGTTCTCTCTGACGTTAGGAAAAATGACTTCGCCATTGGCATCGATAATGCGGTAACCAAATCCCGACACCATCGCCGGTTTGGTCAACGACATCAGATCCGTATCAAGCACGACTACACGCGCCTTGATAGTCGGGTCCGGATAGGTTTCTTTGGAGATTGCGACGGTGAAGTTACCTGTAATCCTCGAATTGACTGGTTCCAGCCAAAACTTCTGGCCGTTTAATTCGCGGTAATATCCGTTCCGGAGTTTGTTGAAATAGTCGCGGTTCCGGACGCGAATTTTCTTCGTAGCCTGTCCGTTGATCGACCACTTCGCTATCTGCAGGCCCGCCTCATCAACCCAAAAAATCGTTTTGAAATATGGATACGGATTGTTCTCCGCCGTGCACTTACCGCGCGGGCACATGTCACGCAGAAAATTTGTTCTTAGCAGTTCTTTGTCGGTCGGCGGTCGCTTCGGTTCAGACACGCCGTCGGCATCTATTCGCGCACAATCCAGAATGTCGATCTCCTTGAGGACATTTCCGACTTCCGCCTGAAAGTTCTGCTGAAACTTATTGGCCAAACTAAAAAGCTGCCGGTCCAACTTGCGCTCGATTTGCGTATAGGTCAATCCGAATAAAAAGAAGAATGTCACCAGCGCGCTTGCGATCACGACCGACACTGCCAGCATCAGTGTCTCCGCCACTCGCAACCTGTCTTTCGGTCCGATGAAGATCAGCTTAAGAAAGGGCCAGCTTAAGAGGAGCAAGCCGGCAAAGAATGCGCTCACAATCAATACCGTGTGCGAGATGGCCCAGGTTTGATAACGAAAGCGACCGGCGTCCACCAGTCCGCAGATCACCCAGAGCGTTTCCTTATCATCTTTGGAATCCTTTGTTTGTAATGCGATGTCGATCGGCTGCGCGTAAAGCTTGTACCTGGCGCCGGCGACAGCGATGTCGATGGAGTCGGTCGTTTTACTGCGCGTTTTGAGATCGAGAACTTTGTCAGACGCATCGGCGAGAGGAATGGTATCGAGGGAGGTAAGAGTCAAATCGTCACTGGATGATTCGAAAAGTACCTTGCTGTTATCAGCACGAGCAATGATGACGTGATCGAACTCGTCGGGGATCTCGCTTTTGGTGAGACCTGCTTCAGCGGTTTGATTTATGAGCGGTCTGATCAACTGCTCGAATTTTGTCCGGGCGGCAAAGTGGATATTCCCAGCGGTGTCGGTACGATCGAAAGACAACCACAACGCGCCCTCTTCATGAGTTAACGAGATGGTTACCGGTAATTTGAGATCGACCTCCGCGTCCGCCTTCTGAGTGGGATCGCGCGGCGGTTTCTTTTTCAGGATAGCGGTGGTGACGGTAAAGCTCGTGCCTTCTGTTTTGAGGATATCAAGGAAGGGTTGAAAGGATTTCTGGAGGTCGTTCTTAGATGCCTGGTTCTCGCGCACAAACTTGTCGACCATGTTACGGAAAGCAATGCCGAGATTATCAATCCGTTCACTGATCTGGCGGCTGAAATTGCTTAACTGCCGGAAATTGCGATCCTTGTAGTATTCGTTCCGGCTTGCGACGTGCAAGCTGAAATAGATCGAAAGCGGCACGAGCAGACCCATGACACTCGCCAGAAAAACTTTCAGGCGTGCGGATGGACTGTGAATCTTAGGTAAAGCAATTTTGCGAAACATGGCGGCGCCGAACGTCCTTGTCAATAATGACGTGAACCAGCGAAAACGTTTCGCCGCTTCTATTAAACTCAATCCCACCAACGGCAGTTGGTGGATACATTCAGTTCCTTTCTACACAACTGCCGTGGGTGGGATTTCGGAGCTTTTCTACAAAGATGCCTGAAACGCAACGCACCTGCTATAATCTCTTCACCCCTACACCCCCTATCAGCACTCTCCTTCAAACGCCCGAGAGTTTCGTAGAGCTATGCCCGTTAAAGTTCCTGATATCAGACCCTCAGATGAGCAGGTCAAATATCCCATCGCGAACCTTCAAAGTCCTGAGTTAGCACCATATTGGCTCACCGCCCTGATCGAGTCTGCCGATGACGCCATCATCAGTAAGACGCTCGAGGGAATCATTACCAGTTGGAATAAAGGCGCGCAGCGAGTCTTCGGCTACACCGCCGACGAGGTAATAGGTAAGTCCATTACGATCCTTATCCCCGAAGGCCATCTTGACGAGGAGCCACAAATCCTGGCGCGGCTCAGAGCCGGTGACCGCATCGAGCACTACGAAACGGTACGCATACGGAAAGACGGAAAACTCATCGACATCTCACTGACAGTTTCACCTATCAGGGGTCCACATGGGCAAATCATCGGCGCTTCGAAGATCGCGCGCGACATTACTGAACAGAAACAGGCTCGCCGGGAACTCGACGAAGCGTCAGAACGTCTGAAGCTCGCGCTTGACGCGGCTCGGCTCGGCGACTGGTCGTGGGATTCCAAAACAGACATAGTCACGCTGTCTGAAACTGCCACTCGCATTCTTGGTATTCCTCCCGACTCCCACATGACGTGGACCTGGATGCGCAAGCTGCTTCACGAAGAGGATCGCGAACGTGCTCGTGTAGGGGTCGAAAAGGCGTTAGCGGAACATAGGGACTACGACATCGAGTATCGGGTGATGCACGCGGATGGTTCCGAGGTCTGGGTCTCCGCAAAGGGCCGTGGAATTTATGCCCCCGATGGATCAGTTCTAGGGATGCTGGGCTTCCTTCAGGACATCTCGACTCGAAAGCATAACGAGGAGATGTTGCGACAGCAGGCAGAGGCTCTGCGTACACTGAACGAGGTCACCAGAACCGCACGCATTGAGGCAGAACAAGCGGCCGCAGAAAACGAACGGTTGTACCGGCAGGCAGAAGAGTCGAGCCGGCTGAAAGAAGAGTTTCTCGCCACGATCTCACACGAGCTAAGAACGCCGCTGAGCGCCATTCTCGGCTGGGCCAGAATGTTGCGGCTGGGCCAACTCTCACCCGACAACACCGCCAAGGCTCTCGACACTATCGAGCGCAACGCGCGCGCCCAGGCACAACTGGTCGACGATCTCCTCGACGTTTCGCGGATCATTACCGGTAAGTTGCGCATGGACGTGCGTCCGGTGGATCCGAATTCATTCATCGATGCGGCGGTGGAAGCTGTCAGGCCGGCAGCGGAAGCGAAGTCTGTAAGGGTGCAGAAAGTAGTCGACACGGGACCGGTATCGATCCCCGGAGACCCGGTGCGACTTCAGCAAGTTGTTTGGAATTTACTTTCGAATGCGATCAAGTTCACGCCGCGCGGTGGGCGCGTGCAGATTCGTTCGGAGAGAGTGAATTCGCATCTCGAGATAATCGTGAGCGACACTGGCCAGGGGATTTCAGCTGATTTTCTGCCATACGTTTTCGACCGTTTCCGGCAGGCGGATCAGAAGACGAGTCGCCAGCACGGCGGGATGGGCTTGGGGTTGGCGATCGTGCGACACCTGGTTGAGCTCCACGGCGGAACGGTCGAGGTGAGCAGTGATGGCGAAGGCAAAGGAGCGACGTTCACGGTGACGCTGCCGATCACGCCTGTCTACCAAGTCGATTCATCCGGTGGACGTGTACATCCGGCGGCAAGAGATTTGTTGCCGCCTGCTGATATAACTGACCGGTTGGATGGTCTCACCATTCTGGTCGTCGACGATGAGCCGGACACGCGCGAATTGCTGCGGCAGGGACTCGAGTACTGCGGCGCCAAAGTGAAACTTGCCGGCTCGGCTGGTGAAGCGATGGACGAATTGATGATCTCCGTCCCGGATATTCTAATCAGCGACATCGGCATGCCTGGAACCGACGGTTACGAACTTATCCGGCAGGTTCGTGCGATGCCTTCATTGCGAGGCAGCAAAGTAGCGGCAATTGCGTTGACTGCGTACACGCGGATTGAAGATCGCTTGCACGCGTTGCGTGCCGGCTACGATATGCACGTGCCGAAACCGGTGGAGCTCACGGAGCTATGCGCGGTGGCGGCCACGGTTGCGCGGCGTAGTAGTTAGGCACTGGTGAGCGGGTTCTTCATCACAATGCCGAAGTGGTCCTTCAACATGCGGTCGTACTCTTCGCGGGACGAAAGTGTTTGTTCGTCGCGGAGCCGTTGCGGACCGGAGGTGGTGATGAACTTCATGCCGCTCAGTGTTGATCGACCAGCATCTGTGGCCCGGGAGCAGATGACGTTTTTAGTGAAGTGTGAGTCAGGCGAGGTCTCGTGCCAGCGGCACTTCTCTTCATAATCAACAAACGAGTACGGCTGAAGCGTGAAACGATATTGGTCCTGCCAATCCTCACCATCGTTGCGCCGCGTGAGAATCAAATGATCGCCGTCTTCCTCGAGGCGAAAAGTGGAAGTTCCCTGCCGCTGCTCCGCGCGTGTATCCAGCAACAAGGGCTCGACAAACGATTCACCAAAGCCGACGTCGACGAGCCAACGCTCCGCGAGTGTGACCATCAGCGTCATGTGATCGAAGATCGGACCGAAGCCTCTTTGCCTGCTGCCGACACCAGCAGCAAGCATCGCCACCTCGAAGCCCAACGCGCGTAACAAACCGGCAAACAGACCGTTGCACTCATAACAAAACCCGCCACGTCTCTGTTCGACGATCTTCGTAAACAAAGCGTCTTCTTCAAGGACGATCGGCTCGCCGGCATGAATACTCAGATTCTCGAAAGGCACACTCCTGAGATGTGCAACCTGGAGCACACGCAGTGTCTCCGGCGACGCTTCTCTTGAGCCAGTATAGTTAATCCTCTTCAAATACGCGTCGATGTTCACAAGAGCATTTTAGCGCGTTTTGTGCTTTTTGTGCCTTTTGTGCCATACTTTGCCATTCTAGGTATCGAGGGAGACAAACGTGCCAAAAGACAAGGCAGACTTGTTACAGGGAACGCTCGACATGCTGATCCTCAAGGCGCTCTCGCTGGGAGAGTTGCACGGCTACGGCATTATTCAACGCATTCGCCAGTTGTCTGACGAGATGCTGAACGTGGAGCAGGGATCGTTGTATCCGGCGCTCTATCGAATCGAGCAGAAGGGCTGGGTTTCTTCACGCTGGGACGTGCACGAAACAGGACGCGAGGCGAAGTTTTACAAACTGACACGCACCGGCCGGAAACAGCTCGAAACGCAGGAAGCGAGTTGGGATCGGCTCGTGCTCGCCATCGCGAAAGTAAGACAGGCCACATAAAGCACAAAAGGCACTAAAAGGATTATTGAGATGAAATGGCTCAACGTTCTTCGGGATCGAATTCGGGCGTTAAGACGGCGTGATAACGTAATCGACGATATCGATCGCGAGATGCGCTCGCATGTCGAGTTGCAAGTAGAGGCGAACGTTAGATCGGGAATGTCGCCGGAAGAAGCACGGGAGAAGGCAATGAGCAGTTTCGGAAACATCAATCGCGCGGTCGATGCGGCTTATGACGTCAAAGGTGGCGGTCTGTTTGAAACACTCGCGCAGGACATTCGCTACGGTATGCGCATGCTCGCGAACCACAAAGCCTTCACGAGTATCGCCGTCGTCACACTCGCGCTCGGCATCGGCGCCAACAGCGCCATCTTTTCTGTGGTCAATGAACTGCTGCTGAGCCCACTTCCCTATCGCAATGCCGACCGAATCGTGACGATGTGGGAAGTATCGCCTGAAGGCAGACATCAAAACTCCACTTCGCGCGCCAATTATCGCGCCTGGCGTCAGCAGAGTTCGAGCTACCAGTATGTCGCCGCCTTCAGCGATTCGCGTTTCAATCTCACTGGCACTGGCGAACCAGAAGAGTTGTCAGGCCAGTTTGCCTCACTGGATTTCTTCAAGGTATTCGGCATTGAGCCATTGCTGGGCCGAACGTTCGCGCCTGAAGAGGACAGAGGCCGCCAAACTCCGGTGGCAGTGCTGAGCTATGGATTGTGGCAACGTCGCTTTGGAGGCCAGCCGAGTGTGATCGGGGGAACGATCATCCTCAACGACGTGCCGTACACGGTGATCGGCGTGATGCCGCCGAGCTTCCAATTTCATATCAAACAACGTTCAGGCACCGGCAGGCCGGCCGAACTCTGGACCATCCTGCCGATGCCGGTTGGCCCAGGCGCGAATGACCACGGACGTTTTTTGGGCGTGGTCGCACGGTTGAAAGACGGCGTCTCGCCGGAACAAGCCGCCGCGGAACTGCGCACCATCGAGGCACGACTTTCAGATGAGTCGCCTGAGTTCAACAAGAATTACAGCGCCGAAGTCATACCGTTGCGCGAACAATTCTTTGGCAACGTGCGGCGCCCGCTCTGGTTGATGCTCGGCGCGGTCGGTTTTGTTTTGCTGATCGCGTGTGCGAACGTTGCCAATCTGCTGCTTTCACTCGCCACTTCGCGCGAAAGAGAGATTGCCGTTCGCGCTGCACTCGGCGCGCGTCGCTCTCGCATCGTGCGGCAGTTGCTGACAGAAAGCCTGCTGCTGGCTTTGCTCGGCAGCGTGCTCGGTCTGCTTTTCGCATGGGTCGGTATCAAAGCACTCGTCGCGATTAGTCCCCGCGACCTCGTGAACCTGCAAGCCGTCGGTTTGAATCTGACAGTGCTGGCATGGACTCTCGGAATCTCGGTATTGACCGGAATCATCTTTGGCATGGCTCCGGCACTTCACATTTCGCGTCTGAACCTGAACGACTCACTCAAAGACGGCGGCAAGGCGGAGTCAGGTCAGGCGAGCGGCAGCCGCCGTTTGCGCAGCGCGCTGGTCGTAACTGAAATCGCACTCGCAGTCGTGTTGCTGGTGAGTGCGGGTCTGTTGATTAAGAGTTTTATACGTCTACAACAGGTGGACCGTGGCTTCAACACAGACAACGTGTTGACGATGGTCCTTCGAGTGCCGGACACGCGTTACAAGGAAGACGCTCAGTTCGTTAACTTCTTCAACCAGGTACTCGAGCATACACGCGCGTTGCCGACAGTTCGTTCCGCTGGAATGATTAATTACCTGCCGCTGTATGGCGGCTTGGGCTCTTCGACTGGGTTCAAGATCGTGGGGCGGCCCGAGCCACCGCCGGGACAAGGCCCGGGCACGGATGTGAGAGTCGTCGATGCGGGATACTTCCAGACGATGGAAATTCCTTTGCTGCGCGGGCGTAACTTCTCAGACGTTGAACAGAGAGAACCGAGACGCGTGATCCTGATTAACGAGGCGCTCGCACGCAAATACTTTCCTAACGAAGATCCACTCGGCAAACAACTCGACGTCGTAATGTTTGATAAGCCGACGCCGACTGAAATCATCGGAATTGTCGGCAACGTTCGTTACGACAGTTTGATTGATGAGTCGCCGCCGGCGGTCTATTTCACTTATCCTGATCTGACTTACTCACTCGCGACTCTCGTCATCCGCACCGACGGTGACCCAACCGCGATCGCTCCGGCAGTCCTAAGAGAAATTCGCACCCTCGATCCGAATCAACCTGTTTCGGACGTGCGCACCATGAATCAGGTTATGGCTGATTGGGTGGCTCGTTCGCGCTTCAACACGCTCTTGCTTGGTCTCTTCGCCGGGCTCGCGACACTGCTCTCAGCAGTCGGCATCTTCGGAGTCATGAACTATTCAGTCGCATTGCGGACACGCGAGCTTGGACTCCGCCTCGCCATCGGCGCACAGCCGCGGCAGGTACTAATCCTCGTGTTGAAGCAGGGATTGCTGTTGACTGTCGTCGGCGTTGTGCTGGGACTCGCGGCTGCGTTTGCGCTGACGCGCCTGCTGTCGGGATTATTATTCGGAGTAGGAACAGTCGATGTGACGACGTTCACGACGATCTCTTTGTTGCTGGTGGTCGTTTCGTTACTTGCGTGTTACTTGCCGGCGCGGCGTGCGATGCGCATCGATCCTTTGAGCGCGCTGAGATACGAGTGAAAATCAGCCACGGATCTGTGTTAGTCTGTGACCCCGATGGCTTCGCTGGAAAATACTGGCGAGTGGGGTCGGACCGCAGGAGCTAAGCTCGGCTGGTTGATTGCCGGGCGGCTCGTGACAGCACTGCTGCTGAGTGTCGTTGGGACGCTCTGGATGACCAGCAGTGAGGCGAGCCGAACGATCAATAAAAGTCTCGGCCTGCTGACCATCGTCGCCTGCCTCACGATCGCTTATTCCTTAATCCTTCGCCTCTCCAAAAACATCCTTCTCCAGGCCAGGTTTCAGCTCATCATCGACGTATTTCTCGTTACGTGGCTGGTGTGGAACTCTAACGTCATCCAGTCGCCTTACCTGACTCTCTACATCGTCATCATCGCGGTTTCGAGTCTGTTCCTGGGACCACGCGAAGCAGTGATCACTAGCGTCGGCTGTGCCGTGGCATTTACTGCGTGCGCGCTTCAGATTACGGGCATCGCCGGACAAAGAGATCCCTCGAGGTTCGTGGGTGGCTCGTTGTCGCAGACGATCCAGTGGGTGGGATTGTTTGACGTCGCTTTTTTTGTTGTCGGCCTGCTTTCCGCCAGACTCGCGGAACGACAATCACGTTCCGACGTCCGCCTGGCAGCGGCGACGCAGTCGCTCGCGAACTTGCGCGCACTGCACGAACGAATCGTCGCCTCGATCCGCTCCGGTGTCGTCACCACCGACCTCGAAGGACGCATCTTCACATTCAACACCGCGGCGCAGGAGATCACGGGTTACCAGGAACACGCGATCCGCGGTCAGGATGCTTCGATTCTCTTCGGCGAGATGAAAGAACACATTGCCGAGACGCTGCGCGCCATGAAGAGCGGTGAGAACATCCCGCGTTTCGAGACCAACTGTCTCACTTCCGAAGGCATGCGTCTGCGTCTCGGCTACAGCATTTCACCGTTATCGACCGAAGCAGGTGAGACCACCGGGATGGTCATCACTTTTCAGGACCTCACGCAAATCCGGAGTCTGGAAGAGACGTCGCGACGACAGGATCGTCTCGCCGCCATCGGGCGCATGGCGGCCTCTATTGCACATGAGATACGCAACCCGCTGGCGGCCATGCGCGGCTCGATCCAGATGCTTCGCTCGGAGATGGACAGCGATTCATCCCAGACAGAATTGATGGAGATCATCCTGCGCGAGTCCGATCGCCTCAACCGCATAATCACCGACTTTCTCAGTTACGCGCGGCCGCGCTCGTTAACGCAGGCTCGAGTCGACGTGGGCGATTTACTACATCAAACGTTCGCGCTGATGCGGCACAGTCCGGAGATCGAAGACAACCAGAGTCTCGTCGAAGAGTTGCCGGAGGAACCGTTATTCGCCGAAGCAGACGAGGGTCAGTTGAAGCAGGTGTTTTGGAATCTGGCGCGCAATGCGCTTCAGGCGATGCCGCAGGGCGGAACTTTGCGTGCGACGCTGGAGAAGAATTCCGACAACCGGCTGCGCATTGCTTTTGCAGATAGCGGGCGTGGCATGTCGCCCGATCAGGTGGAACACCTCTTCGAGCCTTTCTCCTCCACGACGGGCGGCACCGGACTCGGCCTCTCAATTGTTTATCAAATCATTCGCGATCATGGTGGTACAATCAATGTCCGCAGTCGCGTGGGACAGGGAACCACGATTACCGTCGAGCTACCAATAGCAGTGGTGCCTTAATTGAATTGTTTCTCTGTGCAACCTCTGTGTTCTCTGTGCCTCTGTGGTGATTTCACACCATACAAACCACGGAGACACAGAGAACACAGAGGTTGCACAGAGAAATCCAATCCTGATCAGTCGAGTTAACTATGGCTAATCTTCTGATTGTTGACGACGAACTCGGAATGCGGCAGTTTCTGACGCACCTGTTCCAGCGCGAAGGCCACGTCGTACGCACGGCGGAAAACGGCCAGGTCGCGTTGGAGCAGCTACGCCAGCAAACTCCCGACCTCATAATCTCCGATATCAGGATGCCCGATATGAGTGGCGTTCAGCTGTTGCGTGCCGCCAGGGAGTTACTTCCGGAAGTGGAAGTGATCATGATGACGGCGTTTGCTAACGTCGACACCGCTCGTGAAGCATTTCTACTCGGCGCCTACGACTTCGTTCAAAAGCCCTTCGACAACGACCTCCTCAAGGAAACAGTCGCGCGCGCGCTGGATAAAATCTCACTCGTCAAAGAGAAAGAAGCGCTGCTCGAAGAGAACAAAGCGCTCATCCAGGGGCAACGCACGCGCGGCAAGCTCGGCAACATAATCGGACGCAGCACACGGATGCTCGCTCTTTACCAGATGATTGAAACCGTTGCCCAGGTGCAGTCGACAGTTTTGGTAACGGGAGAATCCGGCACTGGCAAAGAACTCGTAGCGCGCGCCATTCACGATTTGAGCCCGCGCGCGGAGAAGCCTTTCGTGTCAGTAAACTGCGGCGCATTTACTGAGACACTGCTGGAATCGGAGTTGTTTGGCTACGTGAAGGGTTCCTTTACGGGCGCGAATGCAAACCGGAAGGGGCTGTTTGAAGCAGCCAACAGCGGCACCATCTTTCTTGACGAGATCGGCGAGATGTCGCCGGCGATGCAAGTCAAACTGTTGCGCGTGCTACAGGAGCGTAAAGTCCGGCCGGTCGGCGCTACTGACGAGACTATCGTCGACACCAGAGTTATCGCCGCAACAAACCGCGACCTCGCCAGCATGGTGGCGGCAAACACGTTCCGCGAAGACCTGTATTACCGGATCTCGGTGATTCCGATTGAACTACCGCCACTGCGCGAGCGCGCGGAGGATATCTCCGAACTCGCCAATCACTTCGTGCAGAAGTTCTGCGCTCCAACGGGACGCACCTTGAACATTAGCGAGAGTGCGATGCGTTTGCTCGAGCGTTACTCATGGCCGGGCAACGTTCGTGAGCTGGAACACACGATCGAGCGAGCTGTCGCGCTCGAAAGCACCAACACGATCGAGCCCGAACGCCTGCCTGAAAAGATCTCAAACTACAATCCTTACCGCGTGGCGGAAGCGATGGAGTTTCCCGAAGAAGGTATCAATCTCACCGCGCACCTGGACCAGCTTGAAAAGGCCTACGTGCTCGAGGCGTTACGCCGCACTTCCGGCAATCAAACAAACGCCGCCGAGCTTTTGCGTCTCTCAGTTCGCTCGCTGCGACACCTGCTCGACAAGCATGGTGCACGTGGTCTAACTGCGCAAATGCGAGACGAGCGTCGTGGTCCTGATTCCACTCCGCGCCGCCGCGCCACCGACCAGGGCCCACGTCGTCGCGCCGAAGACACTGGCGAGTTCGCCGCGGGCGCCGGCGACAGTAATTAGCCACAAAGAGTCTGTGCCTTTTTGTGGCATCTCCGTGGTGCCGTAAATTGTCACGCCTTCCGCCGCCCTTGGCCCACCTCACAAAATTTCGATCAAAAAAGATCGTTTTTTCTTCGTTTTGGCCCAAAAACCCACTGGCATACCGGTTGTTTAGCAGACCATCGACACATCGCGCTCTGCGCGGCTCACACGGAACGAAAGCCGGTGGCGCGAGATTTTGAAAGAACCCCTAATCTTTTTAAGGAGCAACAAATTAGCATGACTACCAAACGCCAAGAAGGCTTTTCGTTAATCGAACTCCTCATCGTCGTTGCGATCATCGGCATCATCGCCGCCATCGCTATCCCCAACCTCCTTGCTTCCCGCCGTGCTGCGAATGAAGGCTCTGCCATCGCAACCATGCGCGTTATCTTCAGTTCGGAAGCCACCTACCAGGCTACCACCGGTGCCGGCGCCTTCGGCGACTTGGCTGCCCTCAACACAGCAGGCTTGGTCGACAACGTCGTCGCGAACAGCGGCGGTGGTACTCCAAAGAGCGGTTACATCTTCGCAGCAGCCCCGGTTACTATCACCAACCTGCCTGCTTTCGACGCGACCGCAATCGCCGGCGTTCACACGAGCGTCAGTTCAGTTACCGGAACAGGATCACGTGCGTTCTACGTGAATGAGTCTGGTGTGATGTGGTTCAACACGACGGCAGCCGCGCCCACCTGCACGGCTACCACGGCTCGCACTGTCACTGCCGGAACCGGCGGCGGCATTCTCAACTAACGCCTCGCCCCAATTGCGAGTCTTGATGCGGAGGTGGGACGGCTCGCCTCCGCAACTTTTTAACACACTTACCGCGGAGTACCGCGACCATGAAATCCCAAAAATTCCATCAAGGTTTTTCGTTGATCGAGCTTCTCCTGGTTGTTGCCATCATCGGCATCATCTCAGCGATCGCCATTCCGAACCTGATCTCCTCGAAACGATCCGCTAACGAAGCTTCTGCTTTGTCTACACTCCGAATCATCCTCAGCGGCGAAGCCACTTACCAGGTGACGGCTGGCGCAGGCAGATACGGTGACCTTGCAGCCCTGCGCAGCAATAACTTCGTCGATCAGGCTGTCGGCGCGGCAACCATCGCCGGACCGGGTACGCCAAAGGCTGGTTATTTATTCTCAGCAGAAAGCATCGCCGGCACGGGAGCGCCTGCGTTTGACGCGAAAGCTCAGCCCGTTGTACACACATCGGCCAGCACGCTCTTCGCTACCGGAGCGCGCAGTTTCTTTATCAACGAAACAGGCGTGATGTACTTCAACACAACGGGCACCGCGCCCACCTGCACAGCTACATCCGCCCGCACCGTCACCGCTGGCACAGGTGGTGGCGTTCTCAATTAGCTCGATAGCTTGCTGCGGAGGAGCAACATGTTTATAGCCTTAAGGCGTTCCTCCTCAATGTTCCGCTCCGTAGGAGCGGCATGTGGATCGAAAACTGGCAAAGCACATGGCGCTCCGCTGGAGCGCTTAGTGATTTAAGATTTAAGTCTATAAACATGGTGCTCCTCCGGAGCACTGCACACAGGTTGAAAGAAGATCTTTCCGTGCAAAGCCGGTTTGAGGTAGATTCTAACCGCCCGCATTAGCTAAATGAGTGAACAACTGAGAACGTTGGACGCGGCTCAAGGAACCACACACTACGAAGAATCAAAACGCGGCGGTTCCGGCAGCCTTGGGCGCATGTCGGCAATCGCCCGCAATGCTTTTCGCGAAGCAGTGCGGGATCGTGTGCTTTACAATCTCGTGCTCTTCGTGCTCCTCCTCACTGGTGCTTCGATCTTCATCGGTGAGTTGTCGGCGGGTCAGGAACGAAAGGTGATTGTTGACCTCGGCCTGAGCGCGATGCTGCTGTTCGGCATGTTCATCGCGATATTCGTCGGCGTCGGACTCGTTTACAAAGAGATCGAACGCAGAACGATCTACGCAGTCTTCTCTAAGCCGGTTGGCCGCGGCGAGTTTCTCGTAGGAAAGTATCTCGGTCTTTGCCTGACGCTGCTGGTTAACGTGCTCGTGATGGCAGCCGGCATTTCCCTCGCACTGTTATACGTCAGACGCGGTTGGGATCCGCTGATTCCTGCGATTTGGCCGGCCGTGTTGTTGATTTACCTGGAATTGATGCTGTTAACAGCGATTGCCCTGCTCTTCTCGTCCTTCTCGTCGCCTGCACTTTCCGCGCTCTTAACGTTTCTGATCTTTATCATTGGTCACTTCAGTGCTGAGTTGAAAACTCTCGCCAGTTCCCTGGGCAGCACCGGCGCGCGCTGGTTGTTCACCGGCATGTATTACCTGCTGCCGAATCTTGCGAACTACAGTTTCATCACGCCCGCAGCTCACGGTCAGACGCCCTCAGCGGGACTTGTTTTTGCGAGTGCGTTATACGCATTCGTCTACATCAGCGTGATTCTCGCAGCGGCAACTCTGATTTTCAGCCGTCGCAACTTCAAATAAAAGATGAAAGACGAGCGCCTGAAGACCATCACGCTGGGCCTGGTGATTGTGGCCGGAATTGCCGGCGCCGTGCTGCTCGTGCGCTGGACCGATACGCTGCGCCCGCCAGTTGATCCGAATGTTGCCGACGAAAGTCTTTATCTGAATGGCAAGACAGCGCGGCGTATTAGTCTCGGTTTTAACGGACTTGCTGCTGACTGGTATTGGATGCGCTCACTGCAATACGTCGGCAAGAAAGTAATCAATGAGCCAGGCGACATTCAGTTGGACAATCTGAGTCAGCTTAACCTCAAGCTGCTCGCTCCGCTGCTCGACACGACGACGACACTCGATCCCCAGTTTATCGAGCCTTACGAATACGGTGCGATCGTCTTGCCCGCTGTCGATGTGCAGCAAGCTATTCAGCTTACACAAAAAGGTATCGACGCAAACCCGAATACATGGCGGCTGTATCATCAGCTCGGTTACATCTACTGGCGTCAGGGTGATTACAAAACGGCGAGCGAGATGTACGGACGTGGCGCCCAGGTTCCCGGCGCGCCGGCATGGATGGAAGCCATGAAGGCAAAGATGATAGCGGAGGGTGGCAGCCGCGCGACCGCGCGTGAGATCTACACGCGCATGTACGAGCAATCGGATGATGAGAAAGTGAAAGACATGGCCCGCTTACGACTGCTCCAGCTCGACTCGCTGGACCAGCGCGACGGCTTGCGCAAGTTGTTTGCGGCATATAAGGCACGCACCGGAAAGTGTCCGGATTCATGGAAAGAGCTCGAGCCGATTTTCCGTTCGTTGCGTGCGCCTGTGGATGCGTCCGGCGCACCACTCGATCCGAGTGGCGCAGCTTACGTGTTGAAGGCGGGCGCGTGTGAAGTTGAGTTGGATCGAACGTCGAAGATTCCTTACAAATAAAAGTATGTCAGTTATCGAGATCACAAACCTTACCAAGGACTACGAAGTAGGTTTCTGGAGCAAACGCAAAGTGCGCGCGCTCGATGGCCTCTCACTCTCCGTCGACTACGGGCAGATCTTCGGTTTCCTCGGTGCGAATGGCGCCGGGAAAACTACGACGCTGAAGCTGCTCATGCGTCTCATCTTTCCGACCAGCGGCACCGCGCGAATTCTCGGTCATGACATTCAGGACGTGGGCATGCACCAACGCATCGGCTACCTGCCGGAAAATCCATACTTCTACGATTACCTCACGGCGCGCGAGTTTCTCGACTACTGTGGCGAGATCTTCGGACTGCGCACTACGGAACGAAAGAGACGGACTGCGGATCTGCTGGCACGAGTGGGGCTCGACGAGAAACGCTGGGACACACAGTTGCGAAAGTTTTCGAAAGGCATGCTTCAGCGAGTGGGGCTGGCCCAGTCGCTCGTGAATGATCCGGAAATCGTTTTTCTGGACGAGCCAATGAGTGGACTAGATCCGGTTGGACGCCGGGAAGTGCGAGACTTGATTGCCGCGCTGCGCGACGAAGGTAAGACTGTCTTCATGTGCTCTCACATACTTTCCGACATCGAAGTGCTGTGCGACCGCGTTGCGATTCTCAAGCAAGGCAAGCTGGCCCAGGTCGGTTATCTCGATGAGCTGCGGCAAACGACTGAAGGTCCAAATCGGATGGAAGTGCTCGCGACCGGCACTGACGCGGAGACGTTGCGACAACATCTGCCGCAAGCCGGGATCACTCCCACGCCACGTGGACTGCGGATCGAAATAGCTTCCGAGAATGAGATTGAACGCGTGCTGGTTGCGTTGCGGAAAGCGGGCGGAAAGATCGTCTCGATTCAGCCCGTGAAGCAGTCCCTGGAAGAACTCTTCTTGAATTAATAGGACCTATAGAACCAATAGGACCTATTCGGCTATTCTTTGAACTTGAACGCCGTCACTTCCATCTTGATATTCGCGCGGGCATCAGTGTCGCTCATCCCCTCCAGCATGACCGGCACCTGCATCGTCTTGTTCGGTGGCAGCTCTGGCTGGCGCGTCGGAATGACGACGACTGTTCTCTGTTTCACCGGCTTACCATCGTAGTCAACGACGGCGGCGCGAATCTCGAGTCCGTTCAACGTCTTCCCTGTGAGATTACGCACAGTGGTCTGAAGGCTCATCACGATGTCGCCGAGCGCGCGTTTCGCCTCCGTCGCCTCCGGGTCATCGAGCACGATATTCTTCTTGTACTCCGCAAACTGTGGCGAGCCCTCACGTATCGCGCCCTGCAGCGTCGGTTCGCCGCCTCCACCACCGCCGGTAGTCCGCATCAACAGGTAAAACAGTACCGCAATAACGACAGCAGCCGCGACGGCCACGCCGATGATGAGGGTTCGATTAGATTCGCCGGTTTCGATACGTCGATCCGGAACAGCCATAGTGCTGAGAATTGTGCCACAAAGAGGCACAAAAAGCATGGCCTACTGGCGCAGGAATTGGTCGATGAGTTGTTCGAGCTCGTTAAAATCGATGGGCTTCGTAAGGTAAGTATTGCAGCCCGCTTCGATTGCTTCCAGTTGAAAGTCAGACGTGTCGTGCGCGGAAACAGCGATAATCGGAGTTGATTTGAAATCCGGCAGCTTGCGAATCAGGCGTGTTGCGGCCAGGCCGTCGATGATTGGAAGGCTGAGGTCCATCAGTATCAGGTTCGGCGACTCGGCTTGTGCGCGTTTCACCGCCTCCTCGCCATTGGTCGCCTCGACCACTCGATAACCCGTCATCTCGAGCAGCCGCCTCATCATGAACCGGTTATCCTCCGTGTCCTCGACGAGCAAGACGGTGAGTGGCTCAGCCTGCTTCTTCATTCTCGCACCCGATTTTGCGCTCAAATTTTCCGCCCTGCGCTCGCAAGTTATTGATTTTGCTGTATGACTAGAATACGTTCGCAAATTTTGGTACCATAACGCACCGAAACGCAACACAAAAGGATCTTAGGCCGGCGTACAATCCATACACTCGTCTGGCAGCAAGATTCCCCCTCCCCCGGTGGTCCCTAAACGAACTGAGAGAGATTTGCATCACGATGAAGACTGCAATGTCGAGGCCCGAAGAGACTGAACGGCTCGAGGACCTCGGGCGAGCTTCTATGCAAATAGTTCACGACCTCAAGAATCAACTAAATGGTCTCAAACTCTATGCCACGTTTCTGCGACGCAGGATCGAGAAGGGGGAGCGTCCGGCGGATGAGCAGGAAACGGTTGGGAAGTTGATTAACGGGCTCGACCGGGCGGCAGACGACTTGTCGACGATTGTGCGGTACGGCCAGCCAGTCGAGTTGAAAAAGCAAGCGGGGGTTGAGGTGGACAAAGTGCTTCGTTCCACCTGTGCGCAGATCGTTGTGGAATCGGGTTCAGATCCGGTTCAGGGCAACCTGGATCCGTTCAAACTTGCGGATGCCTTCAAGTGGCTATGTGCAGGCGCGCTGAAACACCGGCAAAACGGCGACGAGATTTCCGTCACGACGAAGGCGACGGCTGCCGGCGAGATGTCGATTGAGTGGTCGGGCTTGCGGGAATTGGATCACGATCCATTTCGTTCGTTTGCAGGCAGCGACGAGATCAAATTGGCGCTCGCGGCAAAGATTATTGAGGCCCACGGCGGATCGGCGAAGTTTAATGATAAAAAATTCGTGGTTGTGCTTCCGCTGTCGGAGTGACAACCGCAAATAGTTAATTCATAAAGGGAGTAATAAATTATGCCCCAAGGCGCAGCCATTACGAGAGAGGAGAAAAAGGTGGAGAACAAAGAAGTGCGGATTCTAGTGGTAGACGACGAACCAACAATGGCCGATTCTCTACGCCAGAATTTCGTCGAGGAGGGATACTCAGTCGACACTGCAGCTACTGGAGCTGCCGCCATCGAGCTCTTTGATCAAGGCGGACATCACCTCGCCATCTGCGACTTGCAATTACCAGATATGGACGGTTTGGAAGTGCTGCGTCACATGAAGGACGCGCGGCCTACAACGGAAGTGATCGTTGTTACCGGTTATGGCTCAGTCCAGAAAGCCGTCGAGGCAACCAAGGCTGGCGCCTTCTATTTCGTGGAAAAGCCTTTTGACTTTGAACAGCTTCAGCCGCTGGTTGAAAAGGCACTCGAGCGACGTGAGCTCGTTGCCGAAACCGCAAACATGCGACGACAGCTATCGACGCGGGCGGAGTACTTCAACATCATCGGCGCATCGAAACCGATGCAGACGATCTACGAGACGATCGAGTCAGTGGCGAAGTCAGATGCAAACGTGCTGATCGTCGGCGAGTCAGGCACAGGTAAAGAGTTGATCGCGAACGCGATTCACTACCAGTCACTGCGGTCGAAGAAGCCGTTCATCAAAGTAAACTGTGCGGCACTGCCGAAGGAGTTGATCGAGTCGGAGCTGTTTGGTCACACGAAAGGCGCTTTCACCGGCGCGCACGCAGACAAAGAAGGTCTGGTCCAGCACGCCGCCGGCGGCTCGCTCATGCTTGATGAAATCGCGGAGATGCCGATCGAATTGCAGCCGAAGCTGCTGCGCGTACTGCAGGAGAGAAGTTATCGCAAGATCGGATCGGAAAAGACGTATGCGGTCGACTTTCGCCTAGTGTGCTCGACGAATCGTCCGCCTGCCGATGCGATACGCGATGGCCTCCTGCGCGATGATCTCTTCTATCGTATTTCCACCATCACGATCCATGTGCCGCCACTGCGCGAGCGCAGTGAAGATATCCAGCTTCTGACTGAACACTTCCTGCACATGTACGCGCAGAAGTATGAACGGCCGATCACGGGTGTTTCGCAGGCCGCTTACCAAAGACTGTTCGGCCATACGTGGCCGGGCAACGTGCGTGAATTACAGAACGTGATCGAGCGCGCAGTGCTGCTCGCCAAGGACAAGCAGATCGAGCCGATCGACTTGCCGTTCGACAACGGCACGCTGCCGGAAGGCACTTCATCAAGTGTGACCTGGGACGTGCCGCCGAACATGACACTCGAGGACATCGAGCGGCTCGTGATCGAGCGCACGCTGCAACGTACGGGGGGGAACAAGCAGGCGGCAGCCAATCTTTTAGGCATCTATCGCCCGCGCCTTTACAGCAAGATCAGGAAATACAATATCGACGTTCCATCTCTGGTTTCCGCCTAATTTTGTGCCTTTGTGCTTTTTGTGCCTCTTTGTGGCTAATTCTTTGTTATGACTAGACGCCTGCGTGGCATTGACGCACTTCGAGGCGCGGCAGCGTTCGGGATCGTTCTCTATCACGCGACCGATCAGAACGCTGTTCCCCACAATCTCTTCCAGTACCCTGTGCGCCTGGTCCAATTCGCCATCGCGCAGGGTTACATCACTGTTTTTCTTTTCTTCGTCATTTCCGGCTTCTGTATTCACCTGCAATGGGCTAAAGCCAAAGCGGCGGGAAAGGAGCCCCAGATTCCCTTTGCCGCGTTCTGGAAGCGGAGGTTTCGGCGGCTCTATCCGCCTTACATCATTGCGCTGCTCGTGTTTCTGCTGATGGCGGCCGCGACGACGGGTATCAACTTCACGCATTTCTTTTTCTACGACGTCGGCATGCACCTGCTGATGCTGCACAATCTCGATCCCAGCACTTCTTACAGCATCAGTGGCATCTTTTGGACGCTCGCGATCGAAGAGCAGCTCTACCTCGCGTATTTTCTTTTACTGTTTATCCGCGTGCGTTGGGGTTGGGGAGCGGTACTGGCTGTTTGTCTCGTCGCGCGGGCGGCGTGGATGGTGTTTAGTCACGTCGTTTGGCTGAAGACTGGCTTCGGTCTTCCGGTACCTGAAGCTGCGGCGTCACATTGGTTCACGTGGGCAGTTGGAGCGCTTGCGGTCGAAGTGATGTTTGGATTGACTAAGTTGCGCGGGTGGTCACGCGATCTGCGTTTGGCGAGTCTGGTGATCGTTTCGGCATCTGTCATGTCGTCTTACTTGCCGTCGATTAATAAAGATACTTTTCTGCACCAGGCGTGCTGGTTTCTGATTCACCCGCTCTGGGCGCTTGGGTTCTTTATCATAGTCAACAGGCTTGTGGTGGCTGAACAGCGTTGGGTCCGTGAGGCAAGATTGCCACCGGCAATTTCATTCTTTTCGACGCTTGGTCTTATTTCGTATTCGATCTACCTGATGCACGAGCTCGTCATCATGCAGTCGTGGCGCTGGATCAATCCGGCCTGGACGCAGGTGCTGAACGTCTTCGTCGTGGTCGTGCCTGCAACGCTCCTCTTCTCATGGCTATTCTTCTGGTTCTGCGAGAGACCCTTCATGGTCAAACGTGCGCCGCAGGACGCAGATCACAGATTACACAGATTAGATCCGATCTCCTCGACTGAATCCGTGTAATCCGTAGCGCATATCTGCTTCCCTCCCGATCACGTCTGCTTTCGTCTCATGCATAGATGATCTGCCCCGATCACGTCTGCTTCCCTCCCGTGCACGCATGCTCGTCTCCCGATCACGTCTGCTTCCCTCCCGTGCACGCATGCTCGTCTCCCGATCACGTCTGCTTCCCTCCCGTGCACGCATGCTCGTCTCCCGATCACGTCTGCTTCCCTCCCGTGCACGCATGCTCGTCTCCCGATCACGTCTGCTTCCCTCCCGTGCACGCATGCTCGTCTCCCGATCACGTCTGCTTCCCTCCCGTGCACGCATGATCTACTGCCGATCATATCTGCTTTATTGCGATGCTTATCTGCATTACTTCAACCAAGCATGCACGAGGCGATTGATCACGTGCTCGAACCCGATCACGCAAAACTCTGCTCGAAGCATGTTTGCTCAACAGCGATCACTCGTCGACGCCTGCGATTTCTTACTTGCACATTTTCAAGGATCATTTGTTTCCGGCACTCGGCAGAAACCTGACGAACATCGTCCGTATATATGTCTATGGTTGAGGCAGAACATCACGCAATCTGAAAATTCTTTGCAGGAAGTTGACATCGGGATTTGATTTAATTTTTGAAAGTCCGTCAATTATAACGATTCCAATCGGTACCTAACGTTTGCGGCATATTTTAGAATCTCGCAGCCGAGATACAAAACGTCACGTTTGTAAGTTACTGAAAGCTTGATGTTGTGAGCGCTAACCTTTACTGAGCTAGTTGGATAAACTTACCCGATGCTGGTTGGAAAGGCTCGCTATGCGTCGAATGACAATTATTTTATTGCCGCGAGCAGTGGTTCGAATCTACATTGCCACTGTGATGATGATGATGCTGATGTTGATGACAAACGTTCGTCCCCTGGCACAGGACAAAAGCCAAACCTTGATGATTAAGCCGGGTCGTTCAATTGTGCGGAGCCGACATGCAATGGTTGCCAGCAGCCAACCACTCGCTTCGGAAGTAGGTCTCGAGGTTCTCAAACGTGGTGGCAATGCGGTCGATGCGGCGATCGCGATGGCAGCCATGCTCAATGTAACGGAACCGATGATGACCGGCGTAGGTGGCGATGCTTTCATGCTCGTTTACTGGTCCAGGACAAAGGAGCTGAAGGGACTCAATGCCAGTGGGCGAGCACCAGCCGCTTTGACGCTCGATTACTTTGGCAAGAGGAAAATTACGAAGATGCCGGAGTTCGGCATGGAAAGCATCACTGTCCCGGGCGCATTTGATGGCTGGGTAACGTTATTGGAAAAGTACGGCACCATGAAGCTTGCAGATCTGCTGGCCCCGGCTATTGATTGTGCCGAGAACGGGTTTCCAGTCATGGAGAAGACTGCTGAAGACTGGAACGCCGAAGTGACAAAGTTGAAGAAGAATGAAGCGGCTGCAGCTAACTACCTGATTGATGGGAGAGCGCCACGGCCAGGCGAGATTTTCCGCCAGCCTAACCTCGCTCGCACCCTGCGCACGCTCGCGCGCGGCGGTCGCGACGCTTTCTACAAAGGTGAAATAGCGAGGGCCATCGCTGACTACTGCGCGAAGCACGGCGGTTTAATTTCACTGGCAGACCTTGCAGCGCAGAAATCAGAGTGGGTAGAACCGATCTCGACCAATTATCGCGGTTACACGGTCTATGAAATGCCACCGAACGGACAGGGATTGACCGCCTTACTCACACTTAACATCCTCGAGGGTTTCGATCTGGCAGCGTTGAGTGCACAACCCGATCGCTACTATCACACGCTGATCGAAGCAACCAAACTTGCCTTTGCCGATCGCAATCGTTACATCGCCGATCCGGCTTTCTCCAAAGTGCCTGTGGCCGAGTTGTTGTCGAAAGACTACGCAGCCAGGCGACGCGCCCTCATCAATCCGAACAAAGCTCTTGATGCGCCACCTCCGGGCGAGATCAACGTTGGCAGCGACACCACGTACTTTACGATCGTCGACAAGGACGGCAACGCCGTGTCGTTCATTAACAGTCTGTTCGACGCTTTTGGATCAGGCATTGTCGCCGGCAATACCGGAATCGTACTTCAGAATCGCGGCAGTTCGTTTTCACTGGATCCAGCGCACCCTAACCATCTCGAGCCGGGCAAGCGCCCTTTTCACACGATCATTCCGGCGATGGTCTTCAAAGACAACAAGCTGTTCATGTCGTTCGGCGTTATGGGTGGCGGCATTCAGCCTCAGGGACATGTTCAGGTGTTAGTCAACCTCATCGATCTTGGCATGGGATTGCAGCAGGCCATCGATGCGCCGCGCTATCGTTACGTGAGCGGGAAGGACGTCTTGCTTGAAGATGAAATGCCAGCAACAGTGATTGACCGGCTAATTGCCCTGGGCCACGTTCGCGCTTCGCCTCCCGGCTTGCTGAGATCATCTATGGGTGGCGGCCAGGCAATCATGATTGACCTGGAGAACGGGACGCTGATGGGCGCGTCCGATTCACGCAAAGATGGACTGGCTATCGGTTATTGATGGCAACTCTGAAATCCCACCAACGGCAGTTGGTGGATCATTCAATTCGTTTCTAGAGAAGGATCTGAAGTATCCACCCACTCCGTGGGTGGGATTAGAGAATGCGATTTAGTAGCTGTCTGTAGAAAACATCTGAATGAATCCACGCACTGCCGTGCGTGGAATCTAGGGGTCAGAAGTTCTAATGACCTGGCCTTCTGTACGATGAGCCGGGTTTCCAGTTGGGCATGTTCTCCTGATTCGCGATTCGCATTCCTGTGACAAGCGCAACTGCAGCCAGCATTCTCGGACCTTCCCAATTCCAGTCTGCGTCAATGACGTCCGCCGGCGTGTGATAGCGAGTCTGTAGCCATCGGCTGGCGCGAGCAAACAGTACATTCGAGTCGATAGCCGGGCCTCCCCTGAAAAACATCGCCGGAATTCCCATCTTGACGAACGCATAGTTATCCGAGCGATAGAAGAATCCTTCCTCCGGCGTCGGGTCAGGATATATTTCCAAGTCCGAAGCGGCAGCAACGCTCTGTATTACCTGATTCAAGTCCGACAGGTCGAATTCATAGTCGAGCAGGAACGCGAGCTTGCCCCAGGCCTCGATCATACTGCCGTCGAAATTGAGATCCGCAGCGATCTTTTCGATCGGCCAGGTGGGATGATGCAACCAGTATTCTGCGCCAAGGTTGCCGTACTCTTCTCCCGTTGTCGCCATGAAAATGACTGAACGCCTCGGCTTCGGTGTGAGCTTCGCCAAGGCTTCGGCGACCGCAACCAGTTTTCCGACGCCGAGCGCGTTGTCTGACGCGCCGGCATAAATATTTCCCTCGGTATCTATCCCGAACGCATCGTAATGAGCGGTATAAATCAGGGCTTCACTTTTTAGTTTGAGATCCGAGCCTTCGATCATTCCGATCACGTTGCTCGTTGTTCCTGTTTCGTGTTTGACGTGCGGCGTGATTGCTGCCGTCTGATCAAGAGAGCGCGAAACGACTTGACCAAGCTGCGCCTTACGCTTGATCTCTGCAAACGATTCTGTTTGTCCAGCGAAGATTTTATCGGCCGTGGCTTCGCTGATTAATACAGAGGGTGGCAACCTGAATTCATCGGCGAGAAGTTCGAGCGACCATCTCGCCGGTAAAGTCGTTCCGCTGATTGGGTCGGACAGACTGACGCTGCGATTGGAAATCGCTGCCGCGGCGACGGGAAAGTGCGAGGAGTCGCCATCATACGTCACAATGAATCCGGCAGCTCCCTGCTTGATTAACCGGCCGAAAACGATTCGCTGCGCGGCTTCCTTGTACCAAAGCCTGCTGTTTACGCCCGTGGGTTTTCCGGTCAGAACCATGACGATCCTGTCCTTGACTTCGATGCCGGCCAAATCGTCGCGCTTAAGCTCCTTCGAAACTACCCCGTATCCCACAAATGCGATCTTGCCGCTCACTGCTTTCAGTTCGGTGGACACAGGCTGTGCCATGCCGAAGTCTTTCTTGAATTGAAATGTATGGGCACCGACTTTGAATTCAGTATTGGGCATGAGCGTCTGAACTTCGACCTTGATCTGTTGCTGAAACGACGACTCGCCGCCAAGAGGTTTGAGCCCTGCTTCGGCAAATTTGGCCGCCAGGTATTTCGCCGCCTTCTCTCCCCCGGGTTGGGCCATGCCACGGCCCTGCATCTCTTTAGAGGAAAGCGTGGCAGTCACTTCCCTGATTGTGTCTGCTTTGACCTGAGCCGTTGCTGCTTGCTCGAGGGACGAAAGTGATGTCCGTCTGTCTTGAGCAACGTTTGCCGACAAGAGCGCGATTAACAGGAACAAACTGCTGGATGTTCGTCGACTCGATTTCATAACTTTTTGCTGCGACTCCACATAAATTGTTACACTGCCGTCCGCAGCAAAATAGGTGGATAACCGGCGCAAAATCCACCAGGAAAGTCTCAATTCTCGCTCAATTATTTTTCAAAATCATGAATGACCCTAAGTTGACTTACGAGTTCGATTCCTACCGTGTCGATGTGGCCAATCGGATGGTGCTCCGACACGACACTCCGCTGCCGCTGACACCCAAAGCCGTCGAGATCCTGGTAGCCTTGATCGCGCGCCGCGGAGAAATCATCAGCAAGGCCGATCTGATGCAGATCGTTTGGCCAGACACAGTCGTCGAAGATGGGAATCTTGCGCAAAACATCTATCTGCTGCGAAAGACGTTGCCGGTTGGATCACGCGGGCGCCATTATGTCGAGACGATCCCACGTCGCGGATACCGCTTTGTAGCCGACGTTCGAGAGATAACGAACGGCAACACAGGTATAAGGCACAACCCTTTCAACTCTTACGCTGTGTTTACCGTCTCCGGTTTCGTGGTCGTTGCGTTGATTACCTTTCTCGTTATCAATGCCCGTCACAGACAATCAAAATCGCTGACCACGTCAGAAGCCGAGCAGTGCTATATCAAAGGACGTCAGTTCTGGAGCAAGCAATCGACTCCGGCTCTCGAAGCGTCAGTTCAATACTTCAATGAATCAATCCGCCTTGACCGCAACTATGCTCCCGCATATGCGGGGTTGGCGGACGCGTATACGGCGCTAAGCGAGCGTTACGCCAGCAGTGATCACGATAATGACGCGCTCACGAAAGCAGCGCAGGCTGCGAGTCAAGCCGTACGACTCGACGAACGCCTGGCGGAAGCACATGCGGCGCTCGCCGTCGTTAAGCAACAAAAGGAATGGGACTGGAAAAGCGCCGAGACTGAATTCCAGCGCGCCATCGCACTGGACCCAAATTACGCTTACGCGCACCAGCGATACGCTTTGCTGCTCGCGGCACTGGAACGTTTCGCGGAGGCTAAGTCTGAAATAACCATCGCGCTTAGACTGGATCCGAACTCAACCTCGATAAATGCCGACGCGGCCCAGATTCTCTGGTTCAGCGGAGAATATCGAGCGGCGATTACGCAATCGCGCAACACGATCGAGATTGATCCCGGGCATCCGATGGCGGCCCCACTGCACCGCTGGCTGGGCCTGATATATGAACAGCGAGGTATGGATGAGCAAGCAGTTGCCGAGTTCATTCAGAGTCTTCGCTTACAAAATGGGAATCCGGAGAGAATATCTGCACTTCGTCAGGCTTATGACGCGGGAGGCATGAAGGGGTATTGGCGGAAATGGCTCGAGTTCCGGGAACAGCGTATCAAGCTTGGCGGTATCAATCCTTTGTACGTAGCTCAGGTGTACGCGTTACTCGGACAGACTGACAAGGCGTTTGAGCAACTACAGAAGGCTTGCGGCGATCATTCGCTCTCCGTTGCCGCCCTGCGCTTTGATCCAACCTTTGAAAATCTGCGGTCCGATCAGCGTTACTCTGCGATCTTGAAACAGCTAAAGCTAAACTCTTAGAGCATCTGTCGCTCGATGCGGCGGTCGGGAATCAGCCACATGATCGCTACCATGATATAAAGAACAAACGCCATCCACGGGCGGATAAACGCCAGCGGGATCGCTGCCATGTAGCCGACGATCGAGATCTTGCCTTTGAAGTCCGATCCGAGTGCGGCCGCAAGCAACTGGTTGCCGGGTGAAGCAAGCAGTGCGCGAACGAGAATGGTGTAAGCAATGCCCGAGAACAGGAGCACGCACCCGTAAAGCGCGACGGGCCAAGTCGTGAAGTGGTTCTCACCCATCCACGCAGTCACAAATGGAACCAACGACAGCCAGAACAGCAAATGCAGGTTGGCCCACAGCACGCCGCCATTTACATGTTCCGCGGCGTGCAGCAGGTGGTGATGATTGCTCCAGTAAATCCCGAGGAAGATGTAGCTCAGCACATAACTGCCCAGCACCGGCAACAGCGGTCGCAGTGCCGCCGGCGACACATCGTGAGGTGGCCGCAACTCCAGCACCATGATCGTGATGATGATCGCGATTACACCATCACTGAATGCTTCCACTCGTGCGGTAGTCATCAGTAGTAATCAATAACGCAGGGTCAAGCTGAAGCTTTCTGTAGGTAAAATGTCGCGCCACTGCCGTATGAGTTTTTTATAGCTCTCGCCAACCGGCCGGATTTTTCGTTCCAGATCATACAGGCCCAGCGGATTCACGCGACCATTATCTTCGCGCAGAGCCGTGTCCCAATCAACCTGGTCCGTTAGGCTATACCACGTAAAACCTAAGATTGGCACGCCCTCGAGCTTCAAGTGATGCAGGTTCGACCACTCTTTGCGCAACCATTGTGGCGCCTGTTCCGCATCCATCAGGTTTGTTTCAGTATGCATTACGGGCAACTGGTAGCGATCGTAGTACTGCTTCGTAATCACGAGGTAGCCAAAGATCTCGCCTGCCCATGATGTACTGCCGTCGGCATGCACGATGTGTTCATTCGTAACGTAGTAATCATTGCCCATGATGGAAACTGCCTTGACGTGGTTATTCCCAAACCAATGATACTCGTCACGAGTCATGCCGTTGTCCATTAGATACTCATACATCGTCGAGCTGACCGGATAACCATAAGTCAGATCGAAGGCGAGAAAGCGCTTCTCATTATAGAACTGCGCATACTCAACACACTGTGGATCTTCAGCATGGAAGTATTCAGTCGTTTCGCTTTGGATGAACGTGGCTTTTGGCTGCTCTTTCAGAATCGCGTGCTCTGCTAACTCGTTTGCCTGGCACAGGTGCTTCAGCGCTGTGACAAAGGCTCGATCTGAAGAGAGTCTTTCGTTCCACCAGCCAAACTGAGCGGAAAACGTTGCAGCGATTTTGATCTCGTTGACAGGTGTGAAGAGCCGTATCCACGGATAACGCGCAGCAAAGGCGCGTGCATACTCGGCGAAGTACTTCGGAAAATCCGGATTCTGAAAGTTCCCCAGCCAGTCGGGAACGCCGAAGTGGCAGAGATCCGCAATTGGCGTAATACCAAGATCGTGAAGCGCATTGAACGTCTCGTCAGCAAAGGACCAGTCGTACTTGCCAGGACTAGTGTGAGTCGAGAAATAGGGTGGACCATAACGGAGAAACTCAATGTCGAGTTCCTTCACGAGCGAAAAATCTTCACGCCAGTGTTGATAATGATGACACTTCTCCATCTCGTCGACGCGCTTCGTTTTTCCATTCGGGAGGGCAATCGTCGGATAGCTGTTCTCGATACCCGTGGCGAACATGAACTGGCGCGGAACAGCTCGTAGCGAAGGCATTGTTTCTTCTTGTTCGTCGGTGTGCTGCTGACTCATTTCCTGTGCCCCCATCCCTGGAGCAAACTCCTTAGACCGATAATTGCTGCGACAGCCACACCCGCAGCAAGGGCCGGCTTTGCCAGCGTGATTGCCCGTCGCTGAGTCGTACCGTAAGTGAGATTGTGCTGGCCCCAGCGTTCGAACTGTTCCCACTTCATCATTGTTTGTCCGGGCAAACTCACTTCTAATCCCTTCATCAGCTCAGGCATGGCTGTCTGTAAAACCGGGTGACCGGGTATGAAATGGACGCGTGGATCGGATTTGTATTCCGGTTTCGCGGCGTCATCGAAAACGATGTAGGGCCCTTCCTTCAGGTGTTCTTCAAAATGAGGATCATCGATCTCGCCAACCATGATCGTCGGTGTTCCCTTGAGCCAGATAACCTGTTTTAGTTCGCCGCGTCTCAACATGCTATCGAGAACGCTTTTGACGTGGCCTATCGTCCCGGGCAGTGTCACTCCTTTGCCGACGAGAAAGTTGATCGGTAAGTAATTGAAATCCGTATGGCCTTGCCACGCTTGTATGCGGACGTCTTCGAGCGCAACGCCGACGAACTCAATCGGCTCACGCACACCAAGCCCGCGCATTTCTGCCTCTTTCGCGAAGTTAAGTTTCTGCCAGTCGTGGCCGAGCAGTTGGCAGATGGCCACGTCGGTTGCGACCGGATCGGTTGACGCGAGGATGCAGCCCACCCAGTGTGGCTGATCCGCAATCGGTCCGTCTCCTTCTCCCGCGATGAGTGCGTCGACTACACAAAGCGTTGGTCGAGAGACGGTCATGATGTCCATGAAGCGACCGATCATGTCGAGGTCACCGTGATGGTGATTCCGCCATTTTTGATTGACTGTGCCGACCCAGTTTTTCAATGCTCCGGAGATGGGTTCGATGTGATGATTCTTCGCTTTCGGAACGTCGATGATTACGTCGGCATCCAGTAGCGGCGCAGGCAGGGGCAGCTCCTGGATGACGCGGCCATTGGGAATTTGAACTGTGCGGTTCGGCGTTTCGTCGCTTCCCAGATCGATCAGCTCAGCGCCCTCTTTTTCCGCGACGGCAGCCATACCGGTGATCTTCATGCACTGCATTGAAGAAAAGAAGCCGCCCGATGATTCAGCGACCTGGACTCTTGCCGCGCCGGCTTCTTTCGCAAGTCTTACGAGGGCGCCGACGACGAGAGGATCCGTCGTGCAGCCTTCTTCAGCAGAGTAATAAACCGTCTGGTTCGGCTTGATCAAAACCGTCTGATCCGGCTTCACGAAGGCTGACATTCCGCCCACATGATCGAGAGCCTCTGCAACCAGGTCGTAAACACGTTTCTGCGAGCGATGCTTTTCGTTCGTGTGTGCGATCGCGACTTTCGCGCCGTTGTCATTACCCATGTGTTCTCCTATCTGGCGTTGCTCTTTGGAAACATGACGCGGTCAGGCTCGGCATTCAACTGCGTCAACAGCTTCTTTATCAATTTGGTTTTGGTCCTGCCCGCTTCGCGCGGAATCACGAGATAACGAACCGCGGCCTCGAGCCACGTGTTCTCGTTCGCACGAAACAAGACAACGGGATGCTCCTGCACTTCGAGTTGATCGATCGGTGTTTGGGCCAGGAGCTCGCGAAAGACACTGATGCGCTGCGTCATCGCGTCGCCCAGTTCTGCTTGTGTCACGTCGCGCATCGTCTGCGCGATAAACTCCAGGTCGCTTTCATAAGCTACATAGAATTTGATCTCGTTCCAGATGTAGGGAAACACGGGCCACGTGTAGTTATAAACAGCGGTACTCAACACGTTCGAGTTGGGAAATTTTATGACCCTCCCGCTCGGGTGATCTGAGGACAGGTACTCTCCGCCAAACTCCCAAAGCGTGGTGTCGAGATAACTCACGTCGATGACATCACCAGTGGATGAGCCGATCTTTATCCTGTCGCCTACGCGATACGGAACTCGGACCAGGATGTAAACCCAGCCGATGAAACTCGTGATCGGTGTCTGTAGAGCAAAGCCGAGTATCAATGAAACCAGACCGAGCGAGACGACCGCGGTGTACCAGTTGGCGAAAAGGATCGAAAGTATGATGAAGGCGAGCACGAGGCCTGCGACGAGACGAAGTACGCGGTTGAGATTGTATTTGGTGACTTCGTCGTCGAGGCGGTCGATGGCGTAAACGCTGATGATTTTAGCGATAGCCAAAACAAGCACGATTGCCATGACCCCGAGCGTCAGTCTTTGCACCAGTGGCAAATAGCGGCCGGCGAAGCCGAAGAACCTCAAGCGGAGGAGGTAATAAACGCCACCGAGTCCAATCAGGACCAGCACATATGTGCCGATGAATAGCTTGTGCTTGGTCTGGACGGGCGGAGAAGCAGTCTCCTTGTTACCAGCCGTCTGCTTGAGTGCACGCTTGACGTCTTCCTGTTGCTTCAGTTGCTCAACGTCGTGGATTGGTTCCGCCATTGCTCAAGTCTCTAATCCCACCCACGGCAGTGGGTGGATACTTCAGATCTTTTCTACACACAGCTACGAAATCGAATTCCCTAATCCCACCCACGGCAGTGGGTGGATACTTCAGATCTTTTCTACACACAGCTACGAAATCGAATTCCCTAATCCCACCCACGGCAGTGGGTGGATACTTCAGATCTTTTCTACACACAGCTACGAAATCGAATTCCCTAATCCCACCCACGGCAGTGGGTGGATACTTCAGATCCGTTCTTAGAAAGAATTTGAACAATCCACCAACTGCCGTTGGTGGGATTTCAAACTCGTCATTGCTACCTTTCATATAGAAAAGATCTGAAAGATCCACCCACTGCCGTGGGTGGTATTTAAGATTTCTCCTCATAAAAATCGCGCGACCATCAGACTCTCGGGCGTGGACTGAAATGGAGTTAACACTTCTGGCCCACGATCCGCCAGCAGCACCATGTCGCAGTGACGCATTCCACCATACCCTTCGAAATAGATCGCCGGTTCGATATTGAAAATCATGCCGGGCTTGAGGATGTCTCCAGACGCGGGATGCAGCCGCGGAGGAGCGTTATGATTGATCGCTGCGAAGCCGACTCCGTGACCCAGCCCATGCTTGAATTCTTTTGCAAAGCCGTAGTCGGATAACACTACACGTGCGGCATGATCGATGTCGGCCGCTCTCGCGCCCGGGTAGATCGCAGCCAGTGCCGCTGCACGAGCCGCAAAGATCGCTTCGTACATTCGCTGCTTTCGCTGATCGACCGGGCCGACGCAAAACGTACGCGTGATATCGGTCCAATATCCGTTGAGATAGGAGTTGCAATGGATCAGAACAAGGTCGCCCGATCGAATTTCTCGGGCACGCGAGCGCTGGTAAGCCGCATACGCCGCTGCCGAATTCGGACCTGACATGCAGAAGACAGAACCACCCGCGCGGGCTCCGGTCAGTTCTTCCCCCGCAGCAAGAGGCTCGTAAAACAGATTAGCGACTTCCGTTTCCCTGAGCGAAGGGCGCAACGATTTAACGCCCTGTACGAAGGCGTTTGCAGCTATGTCACAGGCACGCCGCACGGAAGCCTGTTCGGACGGCGACAAAACTGATCGCAGTTGACCCAACACATCATCCGCGGACCTGATTGCACCGGGTGACAAAACTTCACTAAGCAGCTCGTAAATGCCCGTGCCGAACAAGTGCATTCCGACGTAAGGCACCGGCACTTCGGTCGGACCGAGTTCACATCCGACGACGATTGGGCCGCTGCGTCCGATGTCGCTCAAGATCTTCATTAATGGCGCGCGCAGTACATCAACCGCTGTTTTGATCTCGTCAAGTGAACCAAACGAGATTGTCTCGACCACGTCGGCCCAACTTCCGCGCGCGAGCTCTGCTTCATCATCAGGCGCGAGCACATGTACAAAACCAGTCCTCGTAATCACGGCAATGGACGTTCCGATAACCGGCCAGTAACCGGAAATGAGAAGCACATTTGCCGGCAGCGCACACACGAGCGCGTCCATGTTCGACTGCTCGAGCATGCTCGTGATCCGGTTGATGCGATCAACGTCGCGCGTCAGATTTCGGCTCCTTTCTCAGCCACAAAAAGGTACCAAGAGCAGCCGCAGCGCCAACCAGCAGACCTACTTCCACCTTCGTCAATGACGTGCGTGGCTTGTGTGCCTCGAGATAATCCTGTTCCGGATATTCTTTTCCGTTCTGGTTACCGTTCTGATGCAGCGCCATCTGAATCACTTCAGCGAGATGAAGTGCCTGCCTGTCGGTCGTCTGCGCGATCTGTTCGCGGCAACTGAAGCCATCCGTGATGATCAGCGTGTCTTTAGCTTGCGTCCGCACGGCGGGCAGCAGCACACGCTCACCACACTTCATCGCGACGTCGTAGTGTTCCTTTTCAAAACCAAACGCGCCCGCCATGCCGCAACAGCCGGTCTCCGGCATGTCGTAGTCCATCTTCATCTTTTTCAGAATGGCTTCTTCAGCTTCCATCTTCATGATGTTCTTATGATGACAATGGCCATGCAGCAGCGCTTTCTGTGTGAATGCCGGCAAGCTGAAGTCAGGCGCGTGCTGTTCGAGAAAATCACTCAACAGGAAAGTCTGGTCCCTTAGTCGTTTTGCATCCTCGTCATCAGGAAAGAAGTTCGTGAGCTCTTCGCGGAAAACAGTTGCGCAACTCGGCTCGAGGACCACAACGGGCACGCCCGCTTTAATCTCGGCTTCCAGCGCCGAGAGAGTTTTGCGCAACAACGCCTGCGCCTGATCGAGCATGCCCCAATCGTACAAGGGCCGGCCGCAACACAGATCCGCTCGCGGCACTTCGACACTGAACCCGGCTTTCTCCAGAACCTCTACGGCAGCCAGCGCCGTTTGCGGATGAAAATGATTATTGAAGGTGTCAGGCCAAAGCATGACGCGTCCTCGTCCGTTTTGCTCTTGATGATTGCGCTCGCGGAATAACTGTTTGAAAGTTCGCGAAGCAAACTTCGGAATGGTCCGGTTCGGATGCACGTCCGCGACCAACCGAGCCATCGAGTTGAAGACTGGAAGATGCGTCAGCGTATTGATGAGATTGGGCACAACCGAAGCGAGCCGCGCCCAACGATGGATCCAGCCCATCGTGTAAGCCGAGCGCGGACGTAACTGTCCTTCATAATAGTGTGCGAGGAACTCGGCCTTGTACGTAGCCATATCGACTTGCACGGGGCACTCGCCCTTGCAGCCCTTACACGCCAGACACAAGTCGAGCGCTTCCTTCACCGCTTCGCTCTTCCATCCGTCGTCGATCGTTTCGCCGCGGATCATTTCGCCGAGCAGACGGGCGCGGCCACGCGTCGAATGCTTCTCCTCGAGTGTCACCATGTAGCTCGGACACATCGTTCCACCGCCATGTCGCCGGCAGACACCGGCGCCGACACAACGCTCCGTCGCCTGCGCGAAGCTGTGTTTGTCGTCGGGATACTGGAAGTGTGTTTCGACTTGCGGCGGCCTCCACGTGCTGCCGAGTCGCAGGTTCTCGTCGACACGATAAGGATCGATCAGTTTGCCCGGATTCATTTTCCAGTTCGGATCCCAGATGGACTTGAACTCGCGAAACGCTTCGATCATTTCCGCGTCGAACATCCGCGGCAACAATTCACCACGTGCCTGGCCGTCGCCGTGTTCGCCAGAGAGAGAGCCGCCGTAGGACGTGACAAGATCCGAAGCTTCTTCGAGAAAGTGACGAAAGTTTTTAATGCCGGCCTCACTCTCGAGATCGAACGTCAAACGCGTGTGTACGCAGCCCTGGCCAAAATGACCGTAGAGAGGACCGATGTAGTTGTACTTGTCGAGCAGACGTTTCAGGTCACGCAGATAGCCGCCGAGTTTGTCCGGAGGTACTGAAGAATCCTCCCACCCTTCATGGTTGTCGGGCTCGTTGGGAATCTTGGCGGTCGCGCCTAAGCCTTCTTCTCTTAGTTCCCAGATCAGCCTTTCGTAAGCCGGATCGTCGAAGAGTTTCATCGAAGGCGGCTGGCCTTTCTGCTTCAGCGCGTCCATCAGCTTGCGCGCGTGCGCGTCCGCTTCCTGCTTATCACGCCCGCCGAACTCCACGAGCAGCCACGCCTTTCCCTCGGGCATCAGGTTCAGATGCTTCGGGTGCATCCCCTTTTTCTTCATGTCGTCGATGAAGGTGTCGTCGAGGGCTTCGAGTGCGATCGGGTTGAAGGGCAGTGGCTCGGTAACGTGATCCGCAGCCTCAAAAATGTCGGCATATCCTAAAACGAGCAGTGAACGAACGGGAGGCCAATAGACTAAACGCGTGGTTGCTTCGAGGACGAGTACGCACGTGCATTCCGATCCGACGAGTGCACGCGCAACGTGAAAACCGTTTTCCGGCAAAAGCGCCGGCAGGTTGTAACCGGAAACGCGACGCGGGATCTGAGGAAAGTTTTTGCGGATGGAATCAGCGTATTTGTTCACGAATGCTTTAAGCTGTTTGTAAATCTCGCCGCGCCTGCCTCCACTATGAATAATACTTTCGAGTTCGCGGTCGCTGGTTGCACCAACACTCATGCGTGTGCCGTCGTAAGTAAGGATCTCCAGTTCTTCGATGTTGGCGTCTGTTTCTCCCGCGAGCACCGAGTGAACGCCGCACGAATTGTTGCCGATCATTCCGCCGAGTGTGCACCGGCTGTGAGTCGCAGGATCTGGTCCGAAGGTAAGGTTGTACTGATTGGCCGCGTTGCGAAGAGTATCAAGCACCAGGCCGGGCTCGACACGCGCGCGCTTGTTCGCCGGATCGAGCTCATGTATCCGGCGCATGTACTTCGAGAAGTCGAAAAGGATCCCGTCATTTACCGTCTGACCGGGAATTGCAGTTCCCCCGCCACGCGCGAAAATCGGTGCGCCGTACTTGCGGCACGCCGCAACAGCCGCGACTACATCATCGGCATCGCGGGGCAGGATAACTCCGAGTGGAACCATCCGGTAGTTAGAGGCGTCAGACGCGTACATCCCGCGGTCGGCGCCGCCAAAGCGGACTTCTCCTCTTACCGCAGCATGTAATTCATTTTCGAGTGCACCCGCGTCGATTGTTAGTTGACTGGTGGTTCCGGTTTGAAGCCGGTTGTTGATCTGTGTAGGCGGGCTCTTCGTCGTGATCGTTACTAAATTAACTGGCGCTTGCTTCGCTTTAAGTTGAGCAGACATTCCCTTCCCCACTTAGTGCTTCTCTGTGCAACCTCTGTGTTCTCTGTGTCTCTGTGGTTAACTGATTCTCACCACGGAGACACAGAGAACACAGAGGTTGCACAGAGAAGATCTCATTCCTCAAAACAGGTTTCCCTTTTCATCGAACTCCAATGGCGCGACGCCTGATGACACGCGCAATTTTGAATTCTGGTTAACTTCTTCCAGCAGTGCTTCTGAAACCCACATCTCGTCCAGCAACGCCGTATTCCTGATGCGACACACACGTGGACGCGCGGAACCAAGAGAAGAAAAGAGCGCCACCTCAATCGCCTCTCGATCCGATCCAAGCGCGAGCGGCAGCGGACCCTCTCTCGTGTTCATCGCGTCCGGCTCGGTTGCCGTGAGCAAGTTGACGTAGGTGACGGCCGGGTCGTACTCATCCATGAAACGTCGCGTCGTAAAATCAGCGAGTCCGATTCCTAACCCATTGCCGAGCGATGCATTCGTGAGTGAAAGGACCGCGATGCGGCGATAATCAGGCTCGTGAGGACCACCGGTCATCCGCCAATTGCCAATCACGTTCAAGTCCATGCCGGTGCCGGATATGTTCTTGCCTAATTCATCGACTATCAGCAGATCGAGCTGTTGAAACGGAATCTTCGCAACGTGCGGCTTTGCGGCCTCGAGTAGTTTTTCATCAGAGTCGTGGAACGATTCATACTTCGGTGGCACGACGTCAACAATCACTGGCTGGCGGAAGCCGTTCTCGACAACTGCGACGCCGCAGAGGATTTTGGAGTGGGCCATCGTCAGGTGTGGAACTGCGTTTACTGACGTCCACAGACCGTGCGTGTGCGCTTCTTGGGCTCCGGCCTGTTTTCCCAAACCGACAGTGACCATCTTCAAGAGACCGGAGGCTACACCCGCAGTGTTTTCCGGATGCGTTTTGGTTCGGCCGAGAACGATGATGCCGTCGGCTGCGGCGGCGACTGAATCGAGATGCGCGATCGCGCCCGTGTCGGAAGTGCCGAGCGCATGCGTTTGCATGGTCGCGCGGATCGGCGCTCCGATTGTTTCTTCAGTGACTCCGAGCCGTCGCAGTATTTCCGTTTGGCCTTCCTCCGTGGCGCCGCCATGACTGCCCATCGCGGGAATCAGGAACGGCTTGCCGCCACTCGCTTTCACTGCGTCGACGATGCCGCCCAACAGTTCGACAAAGCCACCCATGCCACGACTGCCGGCTGTAATGGCGATTTGCGCATCAGGTTTTAAAGAATTGAGGAACCCGGACTGGAGCAGCCGCTGTTGAGTTTCACGACGAACATCGGCAATGTGTTCTTGAGGAAGAAGCTGCGTCACGTGAGCGAGTGGCGGTAGCTGCCGGCGTGGAAAAGCTATAGTCGAATTTTCCTGCAATGCTTCCCCCTTGTTTGTTTCTCCTAAATAACCTCGCGGATCTTATCTTCGGCGACTGTCTTGATGATGTCCCAACGATCCTTCTGTCCGCGCAACAGCGCCTCCCCAAACTTAATCGCCTGTTTGACTGTGACATTACCCGGTAGCGGCGGCTCATATGGATCGATGACGGCCTCGACCACCGCTGGACCATCGTACTCGAACGCTTCGCGAAGAATCGCCGGCGCTGTTGCCGGATCTTCAATTGTGAACCCGCCGGCGCCACACGCCCGCGCATAAGCGGCAAAATCGATCGGCTGCAACTCCACTCCAAATTGCGGATTGCCTTCCAGCACGATCTGCTCCCACTTGATCATGCCGAGTACGTTGTTCTTGAAAATGATCACTTTGACCGGCAGCCGGTACTTGACGAGTGTCGCCACTTCCCCCATTAACATCGTGAAGCCGCCGTCTCCCACGATGCTGACGATTTGCCGCTCCGGATATGCGATCGCAGCGCCGACACTGTATGGCAACGAGTTCGCCATCGTCGCCAGCGTGCCGGACAGCGAAAACTGCATCCCATCACGAATCTGAATGTAGCGCGCGGCCCACGTCGCGATCGTGCCGCTATCGGCGGAGACGATCGCATCGTCGCGCAGCAGCTTGTTCAGCTCGTACGCGACCACCTGCGGTTTCATCGGCGTGTCGGGACGTGTACCGCGAATTTTCAGCAGCTCGTTCCAGTCGCGCATGTTGTCCTGAGCTTCATTCAGAAAACTCTTCTCACTCTTCTGTTCAAGCAACGGCAACAACTCACGCAGCACGTCGCGGCAATCGCCGACGAGACCCACTTCGGCCGGGTGGCGCAAGCCGATGCGTGTTGGTTCGATATCAACCTGGACAGTTCGCGCGTCACCGGGTTTGGGATAAAATTCCAGGTACGGGAAGCTCGTGCCCAGCATCACGAGCGTGTCGCAATTCTTCAGCGCATCCTGCGATGGGGCTGTGCCGAGCAGGCCGATGCCACCGGTCGTAAAAGGGCTGTCATCCGGCACCACTGCTTTCCCGAGCAGAGGTTTGATGATGACGCCGCCCACGCGTTCCGCAAGCTGGAGTAGCTCATTGCGCGCATTGAGACACCCACGCCCGGCAAGAATCGCGATTTTGTTTCCTTCGTTGATTATGGCCGCAGCCTGCTGCAGCAGAGCGGCAGGTGGCAACGGACAGGCAGGTGCGTAGATGTCGGCGCTATGTTTGGGAATGTTCGCGGCCGAACGTTCCGCATCGGAATCGGTCCAGTCCTGCACGTCTTTCGGAATCGTTATGTGAGCGACCGTCCGGCGTGCCAGCGCGGTCTTGATCGCCTCGTCGACGACGTTCTGGACATGCGCCGGCCCCATCACACGCTCGTTGTAAGCGGCAACATCCATGAAGAGTTTGTCGAGATCCACGTCCTGCTGGTAGTGAGTGCCGATCATGTCGTGGAAGGTATGACCAGTAATCGCGAGCACTGGTTGGCCGTCACATTTCGCGTCGTACAACCCGTTTAGCAGATGGATACCGCCAGGTCCGGACGTGGCGAGGCAAACACCCAGTCGCCCCGTATACTTCGCGTAACCGCAGGCGGCGAAGGCGGCTGCTTCTTCATGCCGGACCTGGATGAACCGGATTTTGTCCTGATGAATTCTGAGAGCCTCGAAAATGCCGTTTACGCCATCGCCAGGCAGGCCGAAAATAGTATCTACACCCCAATCGATAAGCCGGGTAACCAGCAGGTCCGCGACTGTTTTTGACATTGCAACTCCTCGATGGTTGGCGGAATGTAGCGGTTACACACGATTGCTGTATTGTTTTGTTGTCTGCTGAACGGACACCCGTCGTGTAAGATCGCGCACACCAACATACTTTCAATTATTCGGGAGTTAATTACACAAGTGGGATGCCGGAGTTTGGCCGCCGGTGGGCGCGGCCAAACCCGGATTGACCTCAGAAGTTGAAGCGGAGGACGAACTGGAGCACTCTGCCACCGGGATCCGTCGTCGTGGACGTGTCCTGGTAAGCAACTGTTGTTTGCCCGAAAGTCGGCGAGGCATAGGTGCCTGCCAGGCTAACCGTGTCCGCTGCGAAGCTGCCAACCTTGAAGTTCTGGTTGTTGATTACGTTCAATGCCTCGACGCGGAACTCCAGGTTCGTGTTTTCCGTGAAGGCTATTTTCTTGATCAAACTGGCATCGATCCTGGTGAACCGCGGCCCAAAGACGACCAGGTTTGTAATGCCGCATTCTCCGTTGAACCTCGCCTGGCAATTGCCAAAACCAGCGGGAGCGATGAACGGCTTACTCAGATCCGGCGGCGTCCCTGAATAACCTGTCGCTGAAGTCGGGCTGATGCTGAACGCCCGGATGGTGTTAGTGATCACCTCATCAGGCAGCCAGGTGACCGTGGTCGGGTTCTTGCGAATCTCAATCATGTGCTGCAAGTCGCCACGCGTCATATTTACGAGCGTGACGTTGCCGAAGTTGATTGGAGAACCGCTTTGAACACGGAACGTACCGTTAACTCCCCATCCGCCTACGAGCCAGTTTGTCTTCGAGCCGATATCACTTCCAAACCGTTGACCTCTGCCAAAGGGCAATTCATAAATGAAGTCGCCCTTGAAAGCATGGCGGATGTCGAAAGGTGAGAGTCCGTAGTTCAATCGCGGGTTGCGAAGACTCGTGAAGTTTGACTGGGAAAACGAGCTGCTGGCAAACGCATCGCTCATCGAGTGTGAGAACGTGTAGTTTGCCTGTAGCAGCAAGCCGGCTGACATTCTGCGACGCAGTTCAACTTGCAGTGCGTCGTAGGTTGATGAAGCGCTGTTATCAATTATGAACGCACCGGCAGGAAGGTCTGGATTGATAACGAAGAAGTTGCGCGCCAGCCCGGCCGCGATTGCGTTCGCGCGCAATCCGGCATTGCCGGAAAGAACACCAGCAGCTCCCGTTACATTCGCGGCAACTGCAACGAGGTTGTTGGTGATTGTGGTCGATCGCCAGTTGGCGCCGGCATATGCAGCAGGACTATTAACGTTCGTGCTTGCATTCAGGTAAGCAAGAAAGATCGGCAGCGGCGAAGTGCCGGTATTGTTTCCAAAATACGCGAAGCTGCCGCTCCGAGCGGCCACACCGCTGGCGTTGTTTGCCAGCAGATTCGCCTGCGCCAGCCTGAACTCGGACGCGAAGCCGTTCTCGATCGTGTTGACCTCATTAATGGACCACAAACGAGTGAGCTTCTTCGCTCGGTTGCCGACGTAGCGGACCTCGAACACGGTATCTTTCATGACCTCCCGTTGGATTCCGAAAGTCCACGACTGAACGTAGCCAATCCGCAGGTCCGGACTGAATGCGACGGCCTGATCGTTGACACCCGGCGTGAACGGGAATGTCGGTGCGGCGATGGTAGGATTCGGAATCGCTCCCGGCGTTCTAAACAGGCTTCCGATAGGCAACGTACCGTTGGCCGTACTGACTGCCACGCTGAAAGACTGCCCGGGATTTGTGCCCAAGCCAGTGGAGCCTACGTTCGTGCCATCCTGGTTATAAGCGATCGAGTAGCCGGCGCGGATTACGCTCTGGCCACTATTCCCCAAGATGCGGTGCAGGAAACCGCTCTTGAAGTCGGGGCTGTAAGCGATACCGAAGTTCGGTGCGAAGTTGTTCTTATCCGTGTTGTAGGCTTTCGAGCCGGGCTCGAGTCTTCGCATCTGGGTTTTGGGGTTGGTGCAGGCACTCGGCTGAAAGAAGTTGAACGCTCCGGAGCATCCGAAAACATTTTCAAAGCTCAAAGGAACCGTATAAGCGTTGTTCTTGGCGAAGTAGGGACCCTGTAGTTCGTAACGTAATCCGAAGTTCACGGTCACGTTAGGACGGATGCGCCATTGATCCTGACCAAAAACGGCCCACGAGTTCTGACCCGCTCGTTCGATCCCGTTTCCATTCAACGTGTAATTCAGCTCTTCGTCGGCAACGGCGGTACCACTGACGGCTGTCATGCGGCCGATGAGTGTTGCATAGATACCTCTTGCGTTACTTAATTGCGTTGAGTTTGCGCCCGGGAAGTTCGTGGCGTTGAATATCGCGTTCGCCGGATCTCCGCCCTGGCTCGTCTGGTCAATTCCAAAAGTAATACCTCTAACGATACCTGCCGGCGGGAAGACACTGAACAGGCTGGTCCTGGTGTAGTTTCCACCAAAGGTCCAGGTGTGATTACCCTTGCCCCAATTCAGCGTATCGCTGAATGTTTGTACCGGACTATTGCGCCTTTGCGGAGCAGTCGCGGAGGTGGCGGACGATACACCACCGGCATTGATACCAAGGTTGTAACCGCCCTGGTTTTCAAACTGCGCGAGACTGGTTTCCGGGAAAAACACGACTGTCCCGCCCACCAGAGCGAAACGTGCCTCATTGCTGATCGAGCTGCCGATTTTCGAGATCAGGGCAGTCGAGTTTGAGAACCGGTTCGATGTCTGACTACCAAAATTCGGAAAACCGGGAAAGCGCGGATCGGCGTTATTCAGGAAGTCGACGGCTGACAGGTTTTGCTGGTAGTTCCAAACGTTGGTTAGCTGGTGATTCTTGGTAATGTTCCAGCTCAGATTCACTGTTGGGAAGCGACGCGTCTGGCTGCCCTTGTTAATGAAGCTAAATTGAAAGAGGTTTGGATCGCTGGTCGCAGTTACACCACCGCTACTAGTGGACGCTTGAATCTGATTCAGCAGCGCCCCGACTGTCGGATCGATCGTCGACGGGCATGGTTGGAGTCCTGCCACGCTCGAGTTGCAGTCCGTTGTCGCGGCAAGTGTGAAGAGATTTCTAACAACGGGAGTTGAAGACCCGGTAGGAATATAAGTGAAGTTACCGCTGAGAACTGGCGTACCAAAGATGGTCCGCTGTCGTGCGGTGGCTTCGGGAAGCCTGTATTCCTCGTAATTGACAAAGAAGAATGCTCGATCTCTGCTCTTCAGTAACCCCGGGATAATTATCGGCCCACCCAGCCTGACTCCGGGCTGCGTCAGCAACACGCGCGCACGTGGTGCTTTATGGTCAACCGGATCCTCCGGCAAGTCTCGATTGTTGAACCAGTAGTTCGAATTGAAGAAGGAGTTTCGATGATAGACATAGGCGCTGCCATGAAACTCAGAAGTACCCTGGCGCGTCGCAAACTTGATCTGCACCGCACCCGCACCCGCACTCTCCGCACCCGGAGTGGCAGTCGAAAGCGTTACCTCTTCTATAGCGTCGGTCTTCGGCGAAATGTAGGTAAAGAAGCCGTCACTGTTTTTCAACAGCGGATCCTGAACCTGAACACCATCGAGCGTGATGTTCAACGCGCCTTTCGGTAAGCCATTTACAGAAGATTGTCGCGGACGTCCGACGGTCGCAGTTCCCGGTAGAAACAAAACGACGTCGAGAGCATTTCTTGAAGCGTAAGGTAAATCCGTGATTTGACGGCCGGTGATGGTGCTGGCTACGTTCGCGCTTTGCGTTTGCAGCAACTCGCCGGAACCAACGATGGTGACGGTTTCAGTTGGAGCGCCGATTTCGAGCTGCACGTTTACGGTAGACGCCTTTGCAACATCGACCCTCACGTCCGTTACCACCAACTGCTTGAATCCGGGCGCTTTAACTGTCACGGTGTAACTACCTGTGGCAAGACTCGGGACGTTAAAGGTGCCGTTGTCAGTAGTGGTGACGTTACTTTCCGCAAGGCTGCCATTGTTCTTAATGATAATCTGAGCCCCGGCCACAACCGCTCCGGTTTGATCGGTTACAGCTCCTGCGATTGAACCTGTCGTACTGGTCTGGCCAAACACCGGTACCACGAGTAAGACGACAAACGCACTCAAAGCTGTCATCGCTGAAAGAAGCTTTGTCATTCCTGTGTTCCTCCGTGGAAAGATCATTAGGTCGAGGGTCAACCAAGACTAGTCCCTCGACAGCCGCATACCTTAATTGTGATCTCGATGAACGTTCGGGTCGAACGCTTCTATTGCGTTGGGATTTTGAACAGCAGCAATGCTTGTTCCTGATTTAGGCAGAAAAGAGTGAAGGCGATGAGTGTTTCCACTCATTAGCAGGTGATCGTGTATTTTGTAAGGTGAATGGGCGGCTTTGTTGAGTGTAAGCACTCATAAAACCACTGCTCGAGAAGGGGCGAAATCGCGCCTGTGCGTTTGAAAAGTGCAGCCGCTAAATCAGCGTTTTTGGATCGTCGTCCAGATTTTTGAAGTTATTAGTCGCAGATTTCGCGGCTAAGTAGTGTTTTGGGCGAGGACGTACCGCGCGATCTCGACGCGGTTGTCGAAATTCTTTTTGGCGAGAATATGACTGATGTGATTTTCGACGGTGCGGACGCTGATCCCGAGTTCTGACGCAATATCTTTATTGCTCAATCCCCCAGCCACCGCCGCAGCGACCCGTTGTTCAGCCTCGGTCAATTCCTCATCAGTGAAGGTGACGTGCCGGCGAGTGTGCGAGCCGAGCAGCCGCGCTATTTCGGCGTGTGTGCGTTCGACACGCGCCAGAATGTTTTGAATCACCGCAATGAGCTCGTCGGGTTCGAAAGGCTTGGTGAGATACGCATCGACGCCTGAGCGAATGCCGGTGATGCGGTCAGAACTCTCATCCTTGGCAGTAAGAAAGACAATCGGTATTAGATCTGTGCGTGGATTACTGCGCAGTTGGCGAGCGAACGCGTATCCATCCATGCGCGGCATACGAATATCACTCACTATCAGATCGGGTAAACGTTGTGCGATACGAACAAGCGCCTCCTCACCGCTGCGGGCAGTGTCGACTTCATAACCTTCCCCGCGTAAGCACGCGGCTACCGCTCGAAGTAGATTCTGCTCGTCGTCAACAATGAGTAGACGTTTCGACAAGTTCACTCTCCCCGGTCTCTGTGTTTTCTCGGAATTGTTGCAAGCGCACAGCCAGTGTCGTTCCTCGATCATTACTGGCTTCTACGTATATCCGTCCACCAAACTCCTCGACGATCGTGCGCGCCAGATACAACCCCAGCCCTATGCCTGGTGCTTCCGCAGTAGACGAATCACCGTTAACGCGGTTCTTGGCTGAAGGTCGTCCGCGATAGAATTTCTCAAAGACGTGCGGAATATCAGAGGCTTCAATGCCGCATCCAGTGTCACTGATCCTGATTATGACTTCGTCACCTTCGCGTTTCGCGGAGAGCCTGATGCTGCCGCCCTCCGGTGTGTACTTTATAGAATTCTCGACGAGACTACAGAGCACACGTCGCAATGCATTTGCGTCGGCGACCGCGAAGAGCTCACCGTCAGGCACATCAACCTGGAGATCCTGTGACCGTGTGCTCGCGGCGTGACGTTCAATTACGGCGCAGTTTTTTACGATTTCGGCGGCGTCCACTTTTGCGGGACAAACCGTGAAGGCACCGGCTTCGATGCGTGAGAGATCGAGAAGATTAAGCACCAGATCGATCTGGCGGTCACACTCCGCCGCAATGGTTTCGAGATATTCGCGGCGTTCTTCCTGACTCTCGCCTCCTCTCAGCAGCACACGTGTCAGTGTCTTTATAGTGGTAAGCGGCGTTCGCAGCTCGTGTGAAACGCTGCCCACGAATTCGGATTTCAAACGATCGAGCTCAGCTAAACGTAAAGTGCGAGTTTCGATGCGCTCGGCCATCTCATCGAACGCGGCGCCTAGTTGTTCCAGTTCACCACGATCTCTCACATTTGCGCGGGCCTTGAGTTCTCCCCGACCAAACTCCTCAGCAGCACTACTCAGTTTCAGAATCGGACGAGCAATACTGCGCGCAATAACGATCGCGGCTGCAACCGCAAAAAGAAGCGCCACAAGACTGAAGATCAGGTAGCGACCAATTTGCGTGCGCGCTGGACTGTAGAGAGTTGAGACCGGGACGCCCGTTGCCACAACGCAGTCCGTTGAGCCGACGACAACCAACCCGTAGATGCGCTCTACTCCATCATAGGGGCTCATCGTTTCGACCACGGCTTTTGATTGTGTGCTTAACGGCGCGAAGAGAGGAGAATCGCTGCGATCGGTACCGACGTAGGTATTCTCCGCTGAACTGCGATAAAGCACGCGCCGCTGCGAATCAAAAATTCCTATTACTGCTCCTTGCGAGAGTTGAATACCATGAAAGACTTCGGCAATTGCTGCTCCGTCTATGCGCGCAACGATCATCCCGCCAGTTGAAACGGGTACAGCCAGAGCGAGCATTGGATGACCTTCCCCGCGGATCCAGTCCGTCACTACCGCCCACGAGTTGCGGCGGCGCATTTCGGTTCGCAGGGTCTCGAGGAGTTCGTTCGGAAGACCGGTGCCGTTCGGCGAATGTGAGGCGCGCGTGTGACCGGCATCGTCGAGTATCCAGAGATCGATCCAGTACGGTCGCGTATCAACGATAAAAGACAATCGTTCTGCAAAAGGCAACGGACCTTGCGGATGCTGGGCTGTAATAGTAGCGAGCGTCGATAATGGCTGGCGCTGGCCGTCGATCCATTTTTCGAAAGCGACCGCGGCCAACTGCGATTGTTCTTCGATCGAGCGAGTAAGCTCCCGCTTACTTTCCCGCCAGAGCGCCCACAGCATTAGCAACCCAGCCAGGATCAAGGGAAAGGAGATTCCTATGGAAAGGATTAAGAACCGCTTGCGAATGCCCATTTTTATCCAGAGTATAACGCTGGCTTTGCATAAACTTGAAAGATGCCACGGGAGGGCTTTGCCCGAAAAGTCTGAATCCCACCCACGGGAGGGGGTGGATGATTCAAATCCTTTCTATATGAAAGCACTCCCTGGCAACCTTGAAATCCCACCAACGGCAGTTGGTGGATGGTTCAGGTCCGTTCTAAGAAAGGATCTGAAGTATCCACCCACTGCCGTGGGTGGGATTAGAGCACGCGTTTAGTAGCTGTCTGTAGAAAACATGTGAACGAATCCACGCACTGCTGTGCGTGGGATTTAGGACTTTTCGGGCAAAGCCACAGTTGAGTATTTACACTCAGTCGTGAGTGGATTCTCTGATGCATTGCGCACCGCCCCAATTCTAAACTCACCGCGATTTGCACAGGTACTCCTAGGGCAAGTCTCATCACGTGCGGCGGGTGAGTGGGGAAACCCGCCGCCTCCATTTTCAAACCGCGCCCCGTCCACCACAGATTACACAGATCAGATCACCCCCTTGTCCAGAGTCTGTGTAATCTGTGGATAGTTTTGTTTACCACTCGCGCTCAAACGCATTGAAGTCCTGTTCGAGCTGCCACTGAAGCCTGCCCTTCTCGTTTCCGTCTAAAAACCGACGGCAACTGTCTGAGGTGAGTTTCATGTTCTCAACGTCACGCGCACAAGGAACAACCGGAACGAACTTTCGTCCGTCGCTCCACAAACTCTCTCCCGCAATAAACGCATACTGAAGACTGTTGCGCGCCATGGTTTTGAGTTGCACGTAACCAAGGCCCTGATCCTCAGCGGCTTTCAGGAACTCCGCCGAAATCTCCGAACGGGCCACACCTTCATCATCCGTCGCCAGCGCGACCGGCACGCCATAGTCGATGTAAGTAGCGAGCGGATGCCGGGAACCAGAGATGCCGAGAATTAGATCGTTGCTTGACAGGCAAATCTCAACCATCACATTGCGGCGAGCCATTTCTTTCAAGAGCTCATAGGGATCGGTCTCATGCATGATGTCCACACCGTGTCCGATTCGCTCCGCTCGAGCAACCATCACTGACTCGCGAATGTGAAACGTCAAACCGTCTGGCGGCACCAGGCCCGGAGCAAGTTCGCCGGCGTGCAACGTGACGCGCGCTCGCGGGTAAAGCGGCCGCAGAAACTTCAACATCTGCATGTGCAGCGAGAAATTTTGCATAGAGTTCAGACCATCTTCGCCCTGCACCAGATTCGTCGCCACCACCTTTGACTGTGGATCGTTCGCGAGGGCAAGCCCGGTCACAATCTGCGCATATACCTGCCCCGGCGCGCTGTTTCGTGATACCTGCGCGACGTAGCGAATCGTGACTGAGCAGCCCGGATCGGCTTGCGGCGTGCCACACTTCAGCAGCTTGTTCTTTTCCTCCTCCATGGCCTGGAGGTTCTTGATTCCGATGGCTGCGGCATTGTCGATCCCATTGGCTTTCAGCTTGCTTAGAGTCTCTTCGAAATTTCCATCCCATCCGACTTTCTCTCCGATTTGACTGGAAGCCACGCCCGTCGGCGTACCGTCCGGAGTCAACATCAGCTCGACATAAGAAACCCTGCCGCGGGCAGCGCTCTTCACCGCCTCGGCAAGCATTCGACCGCTGTTGTTATAGGTAGCTGGACCAAAGACGCCAAAAGCATCGAAGAAATGATCGTGCCCGCTTTGTCCGGAGAGTTGCCAGTTGCGCATGGACCAGGCATCGATCATCTGCCGGTACAGTACTGAACTGGTGAGCGCCTTACTCGCCGGTGTTTGGTCGGTGTCGCACTTGGACGGTGAAGACGAGACGACGAGCGCCATCGTGCGATTGTTGACGCATAATCCTTTTTCTGCCGCCCATTCGATGTAACGCTCGGCGTAAATCGAACCGGAAAGGTGATTGTGCAGGTCCGCGCCTTTCGGCATCTTCAACAGAAAGGCCCATTCGCGCGGCGGCGATTTGCGTATTGAGTCAAAGTAAGTGGCTGTTCTTTGTTCCGCAGCTCTCGGCTGTGCTGACAGCGTCAAACCGCACGACAGGAGAATTACTAGAGTCCAGATAAGTTTACGTCGCAATACTCTTATTGGAGAGATCTTCGCCATCGGTGAGTTCCTTTTCTTCAGAGGTTAAGAAAACAACCGGCTTGCCCGAAAATTTCTAAATCCCACGCACGTCAGTGCGTGGATTCGTTCAGATCTTTTCTATAGACATCTACTAAATCGCATTCTAATCCCACCCACGGCAGTGGGTGGATCCTTCAATTCCTTTCTTAGGATCTGAACAATCCACCAACTGCCGTTGGTGGGATTTCAAAGTCGTCATTGAGTTCTTTCATATAGAAAGGATCTGAATGATCCACCCACTCCCGTGGGTGGGATTTAAGACTTTCGTGCAACGCCCTTTTAGACCTTTAGAGGTCAAGGAACAACCGGCTTGCCCGAAAATCCTAAATCCCACGCACGTCAGTGCGTGGATTCGTTCAGATCTTTTCTATAGACATCTACTAAATCGCATTCTAATCCCACCCACGGCAGTGGGTGGATACTTCAATTCCTTTCTTAGGATCTGAATGATCCACCCACTGCCGTTGGTGGGATTTAAGACTTATCTATCGGTTGCACTATCTTTCCAAATCGCTCCTAATCCTGCATCCCAAAGCTTCTTATTGAACGCGGGGATGTCCTGGTTGAGGAGCTCATTGCCGCGCGCCTTCAGCCCCGCCCATTGCGCATTCAACTCACGCATGCGAACCAGCGATGGCTGGTTCACACGCGGCAGATCGCTCTCCGTTTGATTAATCAGAAACAGATAGTTCGCCGTAAACTTGTTCGGAAAGTTTTCCACGTCATCGTAAGCCTTCGACTTGCGCTGGACCATCTCCTCGTCCCAGGCTTTCATCTTCTTTAGCAACGACTCGCCGTCTTTTTTCAACGCGCCGTACTTCTCTCCTGCCGGCAACGAATTCAACAGCGACTCCAACTGCTTCTGTTTCTCATAAAGACTGTTGACCATGCGGTGCATTGCCGCGAGTTCATTTTCCATCGACCACATCGTCTGATGATATTCGGTGTAAGTTGCAGTGTCGGTCCGGTACAGAGGATTCGCCAGGATCTCGGTGTCAGTTGAAAGTGACTGTCCTCCCATTTTCAAAGTAATCGTGTACTTTCCGGGAACGGCTTTATGTGCGGCCAAATTTCCTTCGATGTGAACCTGCGGCACGCCCGGCATCGTCGCATAACGCATGTCCCAAACAAACCGGTTCATTCCCTTGTTCTTCGGCAACACCGGATCGGGCCGCGGCGCACCGTCCCATTGCGGCGCCTTCTCATCTTTCGAGGAGAACGTGCGCACAGTGTTTCCCGCTGCATCTTTAATCTCCATAGCGATCTCATCCGTCTTCTTCATCTCGGGCAGTTGGTAGTAAATCACCACGCCATTTGCCGGGTTCACGCCGCGAAACGTATTCGCGCCCGTAAACTCCTCGTCCGTTCGATCCAGTTCGCTGGAGCCATTCACGAAGTAAGCATTTTCAGGTCGATAGATCATGAACGCGGCGGCGTTTTGCTTGTACTGGCGAAGCACAGTCAAATCATCCAGTATCCAAAACGCTCGACCGGACGTCGCCGCGATCAGGTTTCCCCTGTGAATGCGCAGATCCGTTATCGGCGTAATGGGCAGGTTGAGTTGAAACGGTGACCAGTCTTTACCACCATTCCAGGAAATGAAGAGGCCGAGTTCGGTACCGGCAAACAACAGATCTCGACGCACGTCGTCTTCGCGTACCACTCGGGTAAACGCACCGGCAGGAAGACCATTATCAATCTTCGTCCATGTGTTTCCGTAATCAGTGGTCTTATACAAACCGGGCGTGTGGTCGTTGAACTTGTAACGCGTGGTCGCGATGTATGCAGTCGCGTTATCGTGCGGCGACACCTCGATCGAATTAATTAAACACTCCGCGAGTTCTTTAGGCGTTACATTTTTCCAGTTCGCGCCGCCGTCACGGGTCACGTAAACAAGACCATCGTCACTGCCGGTCCAGATCACACCTTTCTCACGCGGCGACTCGATGATGTAACTCAACGTGCCGTAATTCTCCGCGCCTACTGATTCGTTCGTGTATGGCCCACCACCTTTGCCTTGCTTCTCTTTCTCGTTGCGCGTCAGGTCGGGCGAGATCTCTTTCCACGAGCGGCCCATGTCACTCGTCTTCAACACGTATTGAGCGCCGTGATAGAAAGTGTTTGGCTCGTACTTGCTCCAGATGATGGGCGCGTTCCAGTTGAAGCGATACTTCATCTCGCTCGCGTCCATACCGAGGTACTGAATGGGTGCGGCCATGACTCCGGTGCTCGCCTTCGCGTTGACGTCGAGTATCTCGATGGTGCCCTCATAACTGCCGCCCATCACGTACTTCGGATTGTCGGGATCGAAGGCGAGAAACGAGCTCTCGCCGCCGGCAGAAGGTTCCCAACTCGAAGGCGTAATTCCGCTGCTGCCCAACTCACGGCTGGCAATCACCAGCGAGGTGTTGTCCTGCTGCGCGCCGTAGATGCGATAAGGAAATTGGTTGTCGACGTTGATGCGGTAGATCTGCGCGGTCGGCATGTTGAGTTCCGTGCTAAAGGTTTTGCCGCCGTTGAAAGTGATCGCCGAACCACCGTCGTTGGAGATGATAAAGTTGTTGGGATTGTCGGGATTGATCCAAAGGTCGTGGAAGTCGCCATGCGTGCCGGACAGTGTTTCCCATGTCTTGCCGCCGTCGATTGAGCGAAGCGCCGAGGCACTCAAAACATAGACCGTGTTTTCATCCTTTGGATCGGTAAACAGTTCGATGTAATACCAGGCTCTTTGGACCAGCCGGTGATCGTTGCTGACCCGGCTCCACTTCTTGCCACCATTACTTGAAACAAACAGGCCGCCAGCTTCTTTGTCCGAATCGCTTTCGATGAGGGCGTAAACCTTTTCCGAATTAGAGCGGCATACGGCAATCGACATCTTGCCCATCTCCTCGGGCAAGCCTTCTTTTAACTTCTCCCACGTGTCGCCGCCGTCAGTTGACTTGTAAAGACCACTGCCCGGACCGCCACTGATGACTTTCCAGGGCAGGCGGCCGTGTTCCCACATCGCCGCGTAAAGTATGCGCGGATTGTTCATGTCCAGTGAGAGTTCGGCGGCGCCGGTCTTGTCGTTTACGAATAAGACGTTCTTCCAGGTAGCGCCGCCGTCGGTTGACTTGTAAACACCGCGTTGTGACGACGGACTGTACAAGGCGCCTTGCGCGGCGACCAAAACAATGTTCGGGTCTTTCGGATTGATCACGATGCGCGAGATATGTTGCGTCAGTTCCAACCCGACTCTCTTCCACGTCTTGCCTGCATCGGTTGACTTGTAGACGCCGTCACCGTGGTGAGTCATCACCCCGCGTACAGCGTGTTCACCCATGCCGGCATAAACGACGTTCGGATCGCTTTGCGCGACGGCTATGGCGCCCACGGAGCCGGTCTTGAAAAAACCGTCTGAGACATTTCGCCAACTGAGTCCCATGTCGTCAGTTTTCCAGACTCCGCCACCAGTAGTTCCCATGTAATAAGTTTTGGGATCGCCGACGACGCCCGTTCCGGCGTTGGCACGTCCGCCACGAAACGGACCTATTGAGCGCCACTTCAGCGGCTTGAAGATCTTGTTGTAGTCATCAGCGGGGGTATTTTGCTGAACTTGCGCCGCGAGCTGATTGACACAGAAACACACCAGCAGGATTGGAAGCAGACGTTTTGACATGAAGGGTCCTCACCGAGTCAGAAGTTTCGCAGATAATACACCAGGGAAGCGCGCTTGAGTGGAATCGATTGGGGAAACGCGGACGTAATCGAATTCTCGTGAAGGTTAAAACTGCGCGTGTAAGTAACTGCCGAGTGCACGTCTGAACTCGACCGGTGCAAGTCTGCACTGCGTCGCTGCATGCCTGGTTCTCGCCGCTCACATCTGCTCTGCTCCTAGGCATACATGATCTGCTGCCGATCACGTCTCCTTTACTCCCCTGCACACGTGATCTGCCGCCGCTCACGTCTGCTCTGCTCCCGTGCATACATGCTCTGCTGCCGATCACGTCTCCTTTGCTCCCCTGCATGCGTGATCTGCCGCCGCTCACGTCTGCTCTGCTCCGATGCATACATGCTCTGCTGCCGATCATATCTGTTTTACTTCGATTGTTATCTGCGTGGGGAACCCCGGGGGAGGACTGGATAACCATTTACTTCCGCCCGGAGTGTCCTAGCTGCGCAATTAATTACCGGTCTTCCGCGGCTCGCTTGAGTTCCTCGATGTCGAGCTTCTTCATCTGCATCACGGCCTTCATTATCCGATCCAATTTCTGGGTGTCTGCATCATGAAATAGCTCAGCCAAAACAGTCGGCCAGACCTGCCACGCCAGTCCATACTTGTCCTTGAGCCAGCCGCATTCGATTTTCTGCCCGCCTTCAGAAAGTTTCTCCCAGTAATAATCGATCTCATCCTGGGTGTCACAATGAACTACGAGCGAGATGGCTTCTGTAAACTTGAAAGTCGGCCCCCCGTTCAGCGCTGTGAATCTCTGCCCATCAAGCTCGAAGTCTATGGTCATGACTGACCCTTTGGGACCAGCACCTGAGTCGCCATAATGCGTCGTCGTAATAATTCTGGAATTCTTGAACACCGAACAATAAAAATTCACTGCCTCTTCGGCGTTGTTGTCAAACAAGTAAACGTCGTGATTTTTTGAGGAGCCGCTGCACTACTTTGAGTCGGATTGGTTGCTGCCATTTGATTTCTCCTTCGCTGCCTGCATTAGTTTAATCGACACCTTGCCAGAAATCTTTTCGTAAATTTTGTCTTTCGTGCGAAACTTCGCGTGTGCTTTTTGTGCTTTTTAGTGGCTGAGCTAAACTGCGTGGGTTTCCAGCTGGCCCACGGAGGAATCTCTGCACGTGCGTTTCATACAATTGCTCGCAGTTCTTTTCATCCTGACTTACGTCGCTCAAGCTCAAGTACAACCACCACCAATCGCGCAGCCACCGGCTTCACCAACGCCGACTCCAGTCGAGTTACCGCCTCCAAGTGTCCGGATCGAAAGTTATCGAGTGGCCGCGGCGCGCATCATCGGAGCGGCACTCACGAGCGATCATGCGTATGCACGGCTCGCATACCTGACAGACCACATCGGCAATCGTTTGAGTGGCTCGAAAAATCTCGAGCAGGCGATTGACTGGGCTGTCAGTGAAATGAAACGCGACGGTCTCGACAACGTGCGCGCGGAAAAAGTGATGGTGCCGCACTGGGTACGCGGTGAAGAAAGTCTCGAGTTGCTTTCGCCGGTATCGAGAAAACTACAGATGCTGGGTTTGGGAAACAGCATCGCGACACCAGCGGATGGCATTGCGGCGGAAGCCGTAGTCGTGCGTGATTTCGGTGAGCTGGATCGTCTGGGCGAGCGTGTGCGTGGAAAGATCGTCGTCTACAACGCGCCTTTTACGAACTACGGAGCTACTGTCCTTTACCGGTTGCAAGGTGCTTCCCGTGCCGCCCGGTATGGTGCTGTTGCCGCACTCGTACGTTCAATCACGCCTGTCAGTCTGCAAACACCACACACCGGCGCGATGAACTACGATCCCGGTCAACCGAAGATTCCGGTTGCGGCAGTCACGATCGAAGTGGCGGAGCTCTTGCAGCGCATGAATGATCGCGGCGAACACCCAACGCTAAGGCTGAAGATGGAAGCAAAATTTTTGCCTGACGCCGAGTCGGCAAATGTGATTGCGGAGCTTAAAGGTACGGAGAAACCTGACGAAGTGGTTCTTATCGGCGGCCATTTTGATTCGTGGGACGTGGGCCAGGGCGCGCACGACGATGGTGGCGGAGTCATAGTCGCATGGGAAACAGTGCGATTGCTCAAGCAGCTCGGGCTTAGGCCGCGAAGGACCATACGTGCCGTGCTCTACACGAACGAAGAGAATGGAACACGTGGCGGCAACGCGTATCGAGATGCGCACCGAACAGAGATTGCGAAACACATTCTCGCAATCGAATCTGACTCGGGTGTTTATCGGCCGGAAGGATTCGGGTTGGTCGCGACTGCTCCGTTACAAGTGCGCGCTAATTTACAGGAGATTGCGAAGCTCCTCGCGGGCATCGGCGCGAATCAGATTGCTGAAAACGGCGGCGGCGCTGACATTGGGCCAATGATGCACGAAGGAGTGGTGGGCGCGAGCCTCGACGTCGATGGAACACACTATTTCGACATTCATCACACGCCCGCTGACACGCTCGACAAGGTCAACCCACGCGAGCTCGCGCTCTGCGTGGCGACGATGGCCGTGATGGCTTACACCGTCGCCGACCTCGAAGAACCGTTAGGCCACAGATAACACGGATTTTACTGGTCTAGTTGGTAAGTGGCCACGCTCGTGGGGGTCTCGAAGCAACGCACCTTATAGATCTGCACGCGCTCATCCCCGACACGCCGCGCCACGCGCTCGAGCACGTACTTCGCGAGGTTCTCGGCCGATGGCTGCAACTCGTCAAACGGCGGTAGCTCGTTGATGTTTCTGTGATCGAGGTACGTCACCACCTCATCTGCAGCCGCTTTCAGCTCAACAAAATCAACGAGCAACCCGATGTTGTCGAGCTCGCGGCCACGCGCGTAAATCTCGATCTTGTAGTTGTGCCCATGCAGGTTCTCACACTTCCCTTTATAGCCGCGCAGTTGATGCGCGCTCGAGAAGTTTCGCTCGATCATCACTTCGAATAGTCCAGACATACTTAACTGGATAAGATACTCGCAAGATCATCGATTCGCGAAGTGACGCGGCACGGCGGCAGGCTCTGCAGGAAGGTGCGCCCGTAACCTTTCGTTCGCAAACGCGGATCCAGTATCGCCAGCACGCCTCGATCCGTCGTGCTGCGGATCAAACGTCCCAGTCCCTGCTTCAAGGCGATGATCGCCTGCGGCACGCTGTACTGGTAAAAACTCGAGCCACCACTGTCTTCGATATACCGCTGTCGCGCGGCAACTATCGGATCGGTCGGCACTGCAAACGGCAGCTTATCGATGATGACACATGACAACTGATCACCACGCACGTCGACGCCCTGCCAGAAACTCGACGTCGCAAACAGCACTGCATTCGGCGTCTCACGAAACTTCTTGAGCAGTTGACTCTTCGACGCACTGCCCTGCACGAGGCACGGATAGTCAATCTCAGCCCAGACGTTTTCAAACAGAGACTGCATACCGGCGAGACTTGTCGACAACACAAACGCGCGTCCTTCAGTCGCATTTAGAATGCGTGTAACTTCGGCCGCCGCAGCCTCGGCCCAGTTGCGATCTCTCGGATCCGGCATGCGCGGCGGCAGGTAAAGTATCGCCTGGTTCTCGTAATCGAAGCTGGAAGATGCAATCAGGTCGTCAGCGGTATCCAATCCCAGTCGATCGCGAATGAAAGTAAAGTTTCCACCGCTCGAGAGGGTTGCTGACGTAAGCACGACGGTCGGCACTTCTTCAAACAATTTATCCTGAAGCAGTCCCGCGACGTCGATCGGCGACGCGCGCAGAAACACACCGCGATTCCGGCGTTCGAGCCAGTAAACAAATTTCTTGTCGGCGCCGGTAACGATGAACTCGAGCTCGAAACGAATCTCACGTAAACGACGCACCAGGTTTTCGATCTCGGGCGGTTTTTCTTTTACAGCATCGAGTGTGGTCTCCGTGCGGGCGATGGCTCCGTTGAGTGCCGTATAGAGCTCACCCAGCGGAGTCGCTTCCAACTCGCCGTCCGTGTTTCTCCTCGCGAATGTGCCAGGAATGATCGGGTAACGGCCCTCTTCGCCGCGGCCGTCGCGAAAGCCCATGAAGAAGTTGTCTGCAAAGCGAGACAGGCGCGCGACGCTGTTGGTTAGCTCCCGGTCGACATCGGCCTCTTCGATGGTCAACATTCCAAGATCGCGCACTAGATCTTCGATCTGATAGCTGGAAACCTGCGCTCCGAAGTATTCGCAAGCGACTTCTTCGATGAGGTGTGCTTCGTCAAGAATGACTGCGGTGTAGTCGGGCAGAACAGAGCCGTACTTGCCGTTGCGCAAGCTCAAGTCAGCAAAGAAAAGATGATGATTGACGACGACGATATCTGCTTCCTGCGCGCGCTGGCGCATGCGCGTGATGAAGCAGGCATCGAAGTCCGGACACTTTTGGCCCAGGCACGACTCTGATCGCGCATCGATGTGGCGCCAGAATGAAAGCGACTCCGGCAGGTTGGCGAGTTCGGCGCGATCTCCGGTCTCACTCACGCGTGACCACTCGCAGACCTCTTCGAAGTAATCAACTTCGTCCAGACCCTCGAGCACGGGCGCCGACTGCGCACGCGCCAGCCGGTTGAGACAGAGGTAGTTGTTTCGGCCTTTGAGGTAAGTTGCTGAAAACGGTTTCGGAAGAACGCTCTGGAGAAAAGGGATGTCCTTCTCCATCAATTGTTCCTGCAAGTTTTTGGTCCCGGTCGAGACAATCACACGACCATTTCCACCAAGCGCGGCAGCAACTGCGGGAACAAGATAAGCGAGCGTCTTGCCGGTACCTGTTCCTGCCTCGACGATGAGGTGTCGCTTCTCCTCGAACGCGCGCATCACCGCCCGGGCCATCTCGATCTGGCCGGGTCGATATTCATACTCGGGATGCGCCTTCGCGATCAGTCCATCCGGACCAAAAACTTCATGCATTTATTTAAACACGATTCAGAATCGATGGGTTTGAGAGGATAACACGATTGGCAATTCAGTGGATTAGCTGCAGTCACTTTACTTCCCTCAACCCTCAACCTAGAATGCGCGACGAAGCTACCTCACTTAGCTATGAGAAAACATAAACTACTCGAGCGCCTCACCAATAATCCAAAAGGAGCGTCGTTCCACGACGTTCGCATGTTACATCATGGCTTCCAACTTGAACGTGTGACCGGGAGTCATCACATTTTCAGCAGGCCAGATGCTACGTTTGCTATTCCCGTTCACGCAAACCGTGTAAAATCCGTTTACGTCAGGCAAGTGATTAAGCTGCTCGGGGAATCGAAAGGAAAACCAGAATGACAGAGGACTTTCAATACCCAATAATTATCTATCCAGCCGACGAGGGAGGCTACGTGGCGGAAGTTCCGGCATTAAAGGGTTGTTTAGCACAGGGTGAAACACTACTCGAATGTCTTCGAGAACTAAAGACGGTTGAGACGCTTTGGCTCGACAGCGCAAGGCGTAATAACAGGAAAATACCCAGCCCTGATGAAGTCATGGATAAGATGCGAAAACTTGTGGCCTAAGACTACTCACACTGAGGCGGACCCGCTCAGCCGCTTCGGATACAACGGAAATCTTGCCGTCAGATCCGCAACCTCGCGCTTCACTTTGTTTCTTACTTCTTCCGATCCGGGTGCGTTAATTACTTCGGCAATCAGGCGTCCGATTTCGCGCATCTCCGGTTCTTTCATGCCACGAGTGGTCACGGCGGGTGTGCCGATACGCAGTCCTGAGGCGACGAAGGGCTTGTTTTGATCGAAGGGGATCGTGTTCTTGTTAACGGTGATCAGCGCGGCTTCGAGTGCTTTCTCGGCGTCTTTGCCGGTGATGCCTTTTCCGTCCATCCAAACGTCGACGAGCATCAAGTGATTATCAGTTCCACCGGAGACAAGCCGCATACCCTGTTCCTGTAGCTCGCCGGCCAGCGCTCTCGCGTTCTTCAAAACTTGTCGCTGATATTCTTTAAAATCCTCACGCAGCGCTTCACCAAGTGCGACTGCCTTCGCAGCAATGATGTGCACGAGCGGACCACCCTGCACGCCCGGAAACACCCGGCGGTCGATCTCTTTCGCGTGTTCCTCACGGCAGAGGATCAAACCACCACGTGGACCACGCAGAGTCTTGTGAGTCGTCGAGGTGACGTAATCCGCATGTGGCACCGGTGAAGGATGAAGTCCCGCCGCAATGGGCCCGGCGATGTGTGCGATGTCGGCAAACATACGCGCGCCGACACTGCGCGCAATCTCGCCGATGCGCTGGAAGTCGATCACGCGCGGGTAAGCTGAAGCGCCGCACACGAGCAATTTGGGCCGGTGCTCTTCGGCAATCTTCTGCAATTCGTCGTAATCGATCTGCTCAGTTTCTTTTGAGACACCGTAGTCGGCAACTTTGTAACTGAATCCGGAGAAGTTCAAAGGATGACCATGAGTCAGGTGTCCGCCGTGTGAGAGATTCATGCCGAGAATCTGATCGCCATACTGGATCGCGGCAAGGTAGACAGCCATGTTGGCCTGCGCGCCGCTGTGTGGTTGCACGTTGGCATGCTCGGCGCCGAACAACTCTTTCGCGCGATCGATTGCAGTTTGCTCGACGACGTCAGTCCATTCGCAGCCGCCGTAATAACGCTTCCCCGGATAACCTTCGGCATACTTGTTCGTGAACACTGAACCCGCGGCTTCGAGCACTGCTTCACTGACGAAATTCTCAGAGGCGATGAGTTCAAGGCCATTTGCCTGGCGTGCTACTTCGTTGTCGATCGCGCCGGCGATGACGGGATCGACCTCGGCGAGTGATGAGTTTCTATCCATTTGCTCTCTTTTCCAGTTCGCTAATCTTTTCGACGCGCGCGGTGTGTCGGCCACCTGCAAACTCCGCTCCAAACCAGGCCCGGACGATGTTCGGGATCTCGCCCGTTGGTGTCGTGCGGGCGCCGATTGCCAGCACGTTTGCATCGTTGTGCTGGCGCGCGAGACGCGCCGTTTCTTCTGACCACGCAACGGCAGCGCGAACGCCCGGAACTTTATTGGCAGTAATCGCCATGCCGGTGCCGGAGCCGCACACTAACAAGCCCTGCTCGACTTGTCCGTCGGCAACCTGCTCCGCCACTTTCTGCGCGTAATCCGGGTAATCGACTGACTCTTCAGAACCCGTCCCGAGATCATCAAACTCAACCCCGAGATCGGCGAGGAGCGGCTTCAGTCGCTCCTTTTCAGCGTAACCGGCATGATCGCTCGCGAGTGCAATGCGCATCTTTGGAACCTTCGTTGGATGGTATTAAAGAAGAAGCGTGATGGTACCTCACGTGCGAACATGCAGCAAACTATCCGTGACTCATATTTGCGTAACTCGCGGTCGCTAAGCGAGAATGCGAAAACTATGCGCTGGTCACGATACTTTATCCCAACTCTGCGCGAAGACCCGGCTGATGCCGAGGTCATTTCGCACAAACTTCTCTTGCGCGCCGGTTTGATCCGGCAGTTGGCTGCCGGAATTTACTCTTACCTGCCCTTGGGCCAGCGTGTCGCGCTCAAGGTGATGCAAATCCTGCGCGAAGAAATGAATGCCATCGGCGGACAGGAGTTTTATTTGCCTGCCCTGCACCCGGCTGAAATCTGGCAGGAGTCAGGCCGCTGGGATGCAATCGGCGACGAGATGTTTCGTCTCAAGGATCGCAAAGGCACCGACATGTGTCTCGGCATGACGCATGAAGAGGTCTTCACCACGATCGCGCGCAGCGAGCTTCGTTCATACAAACAACTGCCACAGGTCTGGTACCAGATCCAGGTGAAGTTTCGCGACGAGGCACGGCCCAAAGCGGGCCTGATGCGAATCCGTACCTTCATCATGAAAGACGCGTACACGTTTGACGTGGATCGCGCCGGACTCGACAAGTCGTTTCTCGATCAGCGTGAAGCATACAAGAAGATCTTTACGCGTTGCGGGCTGGAGTTTTTGATTGTCGAGGCGTCGTCAGGCTCGATGGGTGGCTCGGAGTCGAATGAGTTCATTGCGCCATCACCCGCCGGCCAGGATCTGATCGTCAGTTGCGCGAACTGCGGTTACGCCGCAAATCTCGAAAAGGCGACTTCGCGACTGGCCGAAGTCAAAGATGAACCCGGACCAGCAGCACCCGAGGAGTTTCCCACGCCGGGAGTTCGCACGATTGAAGATCTAGTGAAATTCCCTGGCGGTGCCGAAGCAAACAGGCAGATCAAATCCCTAGTCTTTTTTGCAACGATCGACGGTGAGCAACGCCCAGTGCTCGTCTTGCTGCGCGGCGATCATGAGCTCCACGAGATCAAACTCGCCGATAACTTGCGTGCGACAGCAGTGCGCCCGGCGCATCCCGAAGAGATCGTTAATCTGCTTGGCGCGAGTGCAGGCAGTCTCGGCGGTGTCGGAGCGAAGACCAAGTCGCCTCATCTTCACATCGTCGCCGACACTGCATTGAAGAATCGACGCAACATGACCACCGGCGCAAACAAGGACGATCACCACTTACGCGGAGTGGACATCGCCAGAGACATTCCTGTTGACGAGTGGTTTGAGCTGCGCACAGTGCAGGCAGGCGAAGGTTGTCCGAAGTGTGACACCGGAACGCTCGAGATCTTTAAAGGCATGGAGATTGGTCACATCTTCAAGCTCGGCACCAAGTACTCAGACTCGATGGGCGCAACGGTGCTGACGCAGGACGGTAAAGAAGTACCGATCGTGATGGGAAGCTACGGTATCGGTGTCGATAGAATCATCAGTGCTGCGGTCGAGCAGCAGCATGATGACGACGGCATTATCTGGCCTAAATCGCTGGCGCCGTTCGATGTGGTTGTGACGATCACAAACATGAAGCAGGACGAGCTGCGGCAAGCGGGCGAGAAGCTTTACGAGGATCTGCAACAGGCCGGGCTCGAGGTGCTGCTTGACGATCGTGACGAGCGCGCAGGAGTAAAGTTCAAAGATGCGGATCTGATCGGTATCCCTTACCGGATCACGATTGGAAAAAAGGTCGGCGATGGCGTGGTCGAGTTGTTCGACCGGCGCACAAAGAAGAGCGAAGATGTTAAAATCGCGGACGTCGTGGCTAAGCTGAAACAGATTGCATAGCTTGTACCGGAAAATGAAGCTAGTTTGGTTTTTTTTAGTTCTGATCTTTTTCGTCCCCACACAGGCGCAGGATCTTCTTCCCGAACTCGTCCGCCAGATCAAACCTTCCGCCGTCGCGATCGAGACTTTTGATTCGCACGGTGAAAAGCTGTCGAGAGGCAGTGGCTTCTTCGTCGACGCCGATCGCATCGTCACGAACCGGCACGTTCTCGAGGGCGCCTATCGCGCCGAAGTACACTCATCGAGCGGCGCGGTTTTTCCCGTCAAAGGCGTTCTCGCAGTTGATGCTGAAGGCGATATCGCGTTGTTGAAGATTGATCCTCCCACGCCTCAGATCAGGCCCTTACCACTCGACAAGACTTCGCCGCAGGAAGGGGAAAGCATTGTCGTCATCGGCAATCCGCTGGGCCTTGAAGGCAGCGTCACGAATGGAATCGTCTCGGCTGTGCGGGATATTCCGACGTTCGGTCGCATCATTCAGATCACCGCGCCGATATCGTCAGGATCGAGTGGCAGCCCGGTCGTGAACATGCAGGGACAGGTGATCGGCATCGCAACGCTTCAGATTACTGGCGGACAGAGTGTGAACTTCGCCATTCCCTCGGAACGCATTTCACAACTGCAAGTCGCGACGATGACGTCCTTGGCGGAGCTCGTGGCGAGCACCAGTCGAAACAAACGCGCGAAGGCGGTGCAGTCTTTCCGCGATGGTTTGAGTTTTCTTTCCAAAGACGACTGCGAGAAAGCGTTGCCTTATTTCGAGAAAGCAGTCGAGTCGGACAGCAACTACGCTGAAGCATGGGCGCAGACCGGCTTCTGTAACGAGAAACTCGGCCGCCATGCTGAAGCTCTCGAAGCTTCGAAGAAGGCAGTGAGCCTGCGGCCATCGGCTGAGTCGTACTTCAACATCGGACTGGCGAGTTTCTACCTGAAGCAATACAAAGAAGCGGCCGAGGCTTATCGGCAGTCAATCAAGCTCGATCCCTACAATGCTGCCGACGCTTACTACGCGATCGGTTTGGTTTATCGCGATTGGGGCAAGGTGGATGAGGAGATTCAGGCGTACAAACAGGCGATTCGATTACGGCCCGACTACACGGTCGCATATGAACGACTCGGCGCGCGTTATCTGAAGTCGAAGAAGTTTACCGAAGCAGTTGAGATCTTTCGCCAGCTTGCGGCGTTGAAACCGGGCGACTATAACGCGCCGAACAACATGGGCGAGGCATATTTCGAGTTGAACAAGCTGAACGAGGCGGTTGAATCGTTTCGGCAATCGATTCGTTTGAAACCTGATTTTGGCAAGGCTTACTACAATCTGGGGCGCGCGCTGTTAGCATTGGGCAATCGCGACGCCGCGCTCGAGCAGTACACCATTCTCACCAGCATCGACCCGGATTGGGCCGAGAAGTTGAACGCGCTTATCAACCCGTAACACGGATTATACGGATTTTGAAAAACAGATCTGCGCAGATCTACATGGTCAATTCAGGACTTCACCGACGATCGCGGTGAGGGCGTTGTCTTGCAGGGTCTTATTGCGGGTGAGCTGACCGTGAAGATCGCAGCCGAAGACGGCATAGCGACTCAACGTGAATCCTGTTTGGTTGTCGCGTGATTTGAAGAGGTTCTCACCAAGCAATGAGCTGCGTGTGACGCGTCCATCGCCAGGCGCATACATCGCTTCAGTCGCCTGCTGCTTCGAGATCTTTACTCCACTGGCTGTGCGATATTCACGCGGTCGCGTCAACGTAACCCAGCGATTCTGTTTTTCGTCTCGCAGCACGACCGGAGAGTTCAAGGTTTCTTCACAGTCGCCACCGATAGCCAGAAGTATGACGGGAGACGACGAATTCTCAACGGCGTCGAGCGCCTGCTGAAACCGCCGCGCGCGCCTGAGAGTTGCAGCAAGATAGGCGTCGAGATCATTCTCCGACCTGCCGTCAGTCCCCGCTGTTTGCATAAAACGTCGCCGAAATTCGGGTGAGGAATAAATCACACTCCAGCCATATCGCTTCCAGGTTTCAGGATCGTAAAGATCGATGGGTAACGGTTGCAGGTTCTCATCGAGAAACCTGACTGCGCCACGATGTGGCATGAGTTGAAAAACGGAAGGTGTGGCTACGACGTCTTCAGCAGTCAGCTTGTTCAGCAGTGGGACACGTCGTCTCAATCCTTCTGTAATCGAATAACCTTCGATCACCGTCGCGAAAGCCTCGGCCGATCCCTCGTTGGGTACGCCAATCATCACGATCTTGCTGATGTGAGCCGCTCCCAGCCAGGTAGGTTGAATTGGCTGATCGCCAGCCGGTAAATCGGTGTCGCCATACATCGCAGCATAACGAGCAATCAGGCCGCCCATCGAATGCGCCACGATATTGAACTTTAACTGCGGCCGCTGGAGCTTAGTCTTCAGTTGGGCGATGCGCCTGATGAGCTCGCGCGCATTCGCGACATTGTCCCTGCGCCAGTCGTATGGAAAGACGTAGTACGTATCCTCGTAACCGTCCGCAGCCGGATCGTTCCAGTTTCCCTCGCGGTAACCGGCGTAACGACGCAGCGCCTCGAGCAGGTCTCTGTAGACATACACCTCAGGAAGCACGCGCGCCAGTTTTACAGTTTCGATAATCTTTCCGGGCACAAGGTCATCGAGATTAGCCTCGAGATTCGGACTGATCGGCAGTCCTTCCTGTGAAGTACGAAACGCCGACGGCCAAACTGTTTCGCCTGTCTTCGAGTTGATTAGCTCACTGCCGAGAATTCCGGGGATGACGATCACCGGGCGCTTACCTGTCTTCGCACGTGCAGAGACGAAGATGTGTTCGAGATTTGGCGTGCGGCGTGCGGAAATACATGCTGTCGAGACCAGCGAAAGCGCGAGCAGGATGAGAAATAATTGCCGGGAGCGTGCGAGCGGTGGTCTATTCAACGGGCACCGTCCAGCGACGATTGATGAGGCTGGCGACAAACCCGGCTCCAAAGCCGTTGTCGATGTTTACGACTGTCACGTTTGAAGCACATGAGTTCAACATGCCGAGGAGAGCCGCCACGCCGCCGAATGATGCTCCGTAACCGATGCTGGTGGGCACAGCCACGACCGGCACTCCGACTAAGCCTCCAACGACCGACGGCAACGCGCCTTCCATTCCTGCGGCCACGATCACCACGCGTGAGCGCTGCAACAAGCTGCGCTCGGAGAGTATGCGATGAATGCCGGCAACGCCTGCGTCCCAGACGCGCTCCACTGTGTTGCCCATCGTCTCGGCAGTCAAGGCTGCTTCTTCCGCGACGGGAATGTCGCTGGTGCCGGCAGTGACGATCGCGATCGCCCCCACGCCAAGATTGGTTTTGTCGCGGCGAATCCGCACGAGCCGCGCGGCTTCATGCCATTCGGCATCGGTGACGACGTTGCGAATCTCGCCGAAGGTGCCTTCGTCGGTGCGTGTGACGATGATATTGGGTGAACGCTGCGCCAGGCGTTCGACTATGCCGACGATTTGCGCGCGAGTCTTACCACCGCCGAACACGACTTCGGGAAAACCCTGCCGGGTGGCGCGCGAGTGATCCACGCGCGCGTAACCGATGTCTTCGAAGTGAAGATTCTTGATACGGTTCAGCGCTTCGCTGGTTTCCAGATCGCCGTGTTTGTAAGCGGCTAAAAGCCTTTCCAGCTCGTTCAGATCCATCGCGTTCAGCATGCCACAAAAAACCACATAAAGCACATTCACCAAACCGCGCACTGTACGCTTTCGTATGAATTAATGGTTTTGTGACTTATGTGCCTTTTTGTGGCAATATCTGGCTAACCCGTGTCGACTGTAATCAAAAACACAAGACTGACGCTGGAGATGATCAAGATCGAGCACACGCTCTTTGCGTTGCCGTTCGCGTTTCTGGGCGCAGTGCTCGCCGCGAGGGGATTGCCCTCGTCCTGGCAGATACTTTGGATCGTGGTGGCGATGGTGGGCGCGCGCTCCGCGGCAATGGCGTTCAATCGCATTGCCGATAGAAATTACGATGCCCGCAATCCACGCACGGCATCGAGAGCGCTGCCGGCGGGTCTGCTTTCAGTCGGGTTTGTTTGGCTGTTCACTGTGGCGGCAGCGGCGTTGTTTCTGCTGGCGGCGGCAATGTTGAATCGCCTGACGCTGATTCTCGCGCCGGTGGCACTTGCATGTGTTCTGCTTTACTCTTTCACAAAGCGTTGGACACAACTTTCACATCTCGTGCTTGGTGCCTGCCTGGCTATCGCGCCGACAGGAGCATGGATCGCTGTGCGTGGCGAGATCGGAAGTGCGGTGCCTCTATTGCTATCGTTAGTGGTCCTGTTATGGACAGCTGGATTTGACGTCCTCTATGCGTGTCAGGATTACGATTTCGATCGTCGCGAGAATTTGAGATCCATTCCCGCGCGCTTTGGAATCAGTCGTGCGCTGTGGATCGCGCGCGCGCTTCACGCCGCGGCTTTTCTCGCGCTGGTATGGTTATTTTTTGTCACTGAGCTTGGACTGATTGCACTTGCAGGGGTAGTTGCCACCGGGGCATTGCTGATCTACCAGCACCGACTCGTACGCGCCGATGATCTCAGCCGCTTGAATGCAGCGTTCTTTACCACCAATGCATTTGTAAGCGTTATCCTGTTGGCGACCTTCGGAACCTCTGTTTACCTTAATACGGCGTTTGCCATTTACCGATAAGCTGAGTAATGAAATGATTTTTTCACACGATGAAAAACTGAATGAGATTGAGAAATTAGTCACGAACGGTGAGCGGCTGTCGTTTGCAGACGGTGTCGCGCTTTATGCGACAGACGATCTTCCCGCGCTCGGCAAGCTGGCCGACATCGTTCGCCGGCGAAGACATGGGCGCACAACTTACTTCAACGTCAATCGCCATCTCAATCCCACCAATGTTTGTTATGCCGACTGCAAGTTTTGCGGGTTCTTCCGCACGCCGAGACAGCCGGACGCATACACCCACAACATCGAGGACTGTTTGAAAGTTGCTGCGCAAGCTGTCGGTGAGGGCGCTACTGAATTGCACATTACCGGTGGCTTGAACACGAAGCTCCCTTTCAGTTACTTCACGGATCTACTTTCGTCGTTGAAGCGACAGTACCCGCAACTGCATCTCAAGGCGTTCACGATGGTTGAGTTTGATCACTTCGCCCACTTCTACAAAATGACGGACGAAGAAGTTATTCAAAAGCTGATCGAAGCGGGCCTCGATTCGTGTCCCGGTGGCGGCGCGGAGATCTTTCGCGAGCCAACCCGCTCGATGATCTGTGCTCACAAGTGCGACGCGGAACGCTGGCTGGATTTACAGGGAAAAGTTCACGCCGCAGGTTTGAAAACTAACGCAACGATGCTCTACGGACACATCGAGTCGATCGAAGATCGTGTCGATCACTTAATCAGACTTCGTGAACAACAGGAGAAGTCCGGCGGGTTTCAATGTTTCATTCCTTTGGCTTTTTATCCCCCCGAAACACAACTGGCGCATTTGCCGGGTCCATCCGGAGTCGACTCGCTTAAGACAATGGCTGTCTCACGTTTGCTGCTCGACAACTTCGATCACATCAAGGCCTACTGGGTCATGCTTGGCAAGCGTCTCGCGCAGGTAGCCCTGCATTATGGTGCAAACGACATCGACGGCACGATAACTGAAGGCGGAGAGTTGACTACGAGTTACTCGGTCGAAGCGAACAACGAAGTAAAGATGACCAAGACCGAGCTCATCGGCTTAATTGAAGACGGAGGGTTCGAAGCAGTCGAGCGCGACACCGTGTACAACCGGGTAGTCAGCGTCGTCTAGATATCAATATGCCAGACACTATCACACTCGCACATTCGCCAGATTCCGACGACGCATTCATGTTCTATGGATTGGCGACGCACAAGATCGATACCGGCAACCTGCATTTCGAACATCTGCTCAAAGACATTCAAACCTTGAACGAAGAAGCGATGCGCGGCACGTACGATGTAACCGCTATCAGCTTTCACGCGTACGCTTATATTCACGATAAGTACGCGTTGCTGCCGCACGGCGCCTCGATTGGCGATAACTACGGCCCGATCGTCGTCTCGAACCAGCCGGCCACGCCCGCAGACATTCCTAATTTAAAAATCGCGATTCCGGGCAAGCTGACGAGCGCCTTTCTCGCGCTCCGGATTTTTAACTCTGATTTCAAGTATGAAGTTGTTCCTTTCGACAAGATCATCGATGCCGTCCAGGACGGCGCTTGCGATGCCGGACTGTTGATTCACGAAGGGCAACTGTTTTATGAGTCGAAAGGGCTGCACAAAGTGCTGGATTTGGGCGAGTGGTGGCACGAGCAGCACCGCCTGCCGCTGCCGATGGGCGGAAACGCCATCCGGCGCGACCTCGGCGATGCGCGGATAAAAGACGTTTCGAGGCTGCTGCGGGAGAGTATCGGGTATTCCCTGACTCACCGGGAGGATGCGCTCCAGTACGCAATGCAATTTGCGAGGGACATGGATCCGGAGCTGGCCGACAGGTTTGTGGCAATGTGGGTTAATGATTTGACTCTGGACTACACGGACCGGGGTCGCGAGGCTGTACGGCAGTTATTAGACGAGGGTTATAAGAACGGTATTATTCCTCACAAGGTTCAAGTCGACTTCGTCGACGCGTAACATCCAGCTCAGTCGTACAGGATTTACAGGATGACAGGTAAGTTGTTGGGATTGAAAGCCCAAAGCTGGGGTGTGCGCGGTGATTTATTAAGCCACCCCGCCCAGAAGGGGCAGCTAACCACCGCGCACATCATCGGCCTCAGACCACGTAAAACCAAGCTCCTCCCAAAGCCTGGTTTATCGCCCGCGCCGTGTAAGCAACGCCGCCGCTCGGCGTCACGTCTGCGCTCCCGCGCCGTAAAGCTTCACGGTTTTTGGACGAGTGCCTGTTGCCGACATGAGGACCTTGAGAAACCTTTTTTCAAACTAGCTGAGCCGCGATTATCGAGGTCAACCGGGCTCCTTTTTCTTTGATCAACGTGCCGCTAGTTAAGCGATAACTTATTCTAGTAGGGGAACCTTACACTAGATGCAAGAATTTTTGCAACAGGAAAATGGCGTACTCGCCCCGATAGGCATTCCGGCCGGTGTCCCGCTGGCAACAGGATTCTTTCGTTCCGGCATCTGAGAACAGTTAGTTTGCTGAACCAAATGCGGCAGCGAAGGGCTTTAACCCAAGGCCCGGCGCTTATTTCCCATGAGGGTAGATTGAAGAAGAACGTATGAAGATTCCTCCGATGATTTCTGCGCTGGTCCTATCGATCCTCAGCGCTTTTAGTGTGCTGGCCCAGACAAATGCCAACGTCGCCTCCGGCAACGTAGCAATGGACCCGGCCGAGGCTGATCGCATCATCAAAGCCTTCACGACCAAGGAAGGCGAGTTTCGTCGAGCTCTAAACAACTATTCATTCAAGCGCGACGCCTTGATTCAGAGTATCGGAATGGGTGGACAGGTCATCGGCGAGTATCACCGGGTCTCGACATTCACTTTTGACGACCAGGGCAATCGGTACGAGAAGATCAGCTACTTCCCGATGTCGACCATGCCTGAAGTCACCGCGGAAGACGTTGAAGACCTGGGCGGCGTTGAACCCTTTGCGCTCGATCCCGCCAGAATCAGCCAGTACAACATCCGCTACGCCGGCAAAGAAAAGATTGATGAGCTCAACCTGTATATCTTCGATGTAACTCCTAAAGTCATGCCCGATCCCAAGAAGATCAAAGAGCGACTCTTCTCCGGCCGTATTTGGGTTGACGATGAGGATCTCCAGATTGTGAAGACCAAGGGCAAGGGCGTTCCCGAAACTAAGAAGAACAAGTTTCCGACAGTCGAGACATATCGCGAACACATCGACGGGCGTTACTGGTTTCCGACTTACTCTTACGCGGACGAGGAACTCATCTACGAAGATGGGACTACACTTCACGTGCGCATGAAAGTTCGTTACATGGACTTCACGCCAGCCCGCGCCACATTGAAGGTTACGGAGATTGGTGAGAACGACACACCGACGAGTTCAACTGGGAATGGCGTTGCGAAGCCTGTCGAAGGTGGAGTGCTAAATTCCAAAGCCGTCACGCTGCCAAAGCCGGCCTATTCTGAAGAGGCAAAGAGGCTGAAGATTAAAGGACGCGTAACTGTGCGTGTGGTTGTGGATGAGAATGGACAAGTGATCTCAGCACAGGCGATTGATGGTCCAGCGCCGCTGCGTGAAGCCGCGGAAGCCGCGGCACGACAGGCTACATTTCAACCAACAACGCAGAACGGGATCACGGTTAAAGTGTCGGGCACTCTAACGTACGACTTTCAGTAGACAGGGTGGACAAGATTTTTCAGGATTTACAGGATGCATCTTGTAAATCCTGTAAATCATGTCTCCAACTCAGCGGCGATTGAGCTACGCACACCGGCTATTAGACGATCGATATCCTTATCAGTCACTATATCCGCAGTATCAACAGGCTTCATCAACACCATTTCGATCGTACCGGAGCGCGCCTCGCCAGTTCCTTTTCCCATTAACACATCGGAATTTTTGATCGCTACTGGCACAACCGGCACACCCGCTTGTTTCGCCATGTAGAAGGCGCCCTTTTTGAACGGCAGCAATTCACCTGGCTGCGCGCGCGTTCCTTCTATGAAAACTCCAAACGACACGCCTGACTTGATGTGTTTGGCGGCGGCTTCAGTCGTACGAATCGCACTTTCACGGTTCGTCCGATCGATAGCCATGACGTTTACAAAGCCCATGCCTACACCCAGAATCGGAACCTTCAACAATTCTTTCTTAGCCAAGAGACCAATTCGCCTTCCGGTGTAAATGAACAGGGTAGCTGTATCTAAATACGAGCGATGATTGGAGACAAAAACGTACGTCTGCTTTGGATCGAGTAACTCGAGACCGCTGACTTTCACACGCACACCACTCAAGCGCAGCCAGCTTCGAGCACCGAAGAACGCCCACGGATAAACCAGGTCATGGTTATTCACTGCCCACGCAAATAAAAGAACCGGCGGCGCAAAAATCAGGAGCAGCGCACCCGCGACAAAGAGCGACCACCAATAATGCAGGCGCCCTATCAAACCGCGCCGCCTGGTTATGCTAGACTCCTGCGCCATAGCTTTCTCGATTGCGGCGTTTTCTTTCATATCCTGTGCCTGTTTCGACAAAGGACCCTCAGAATGATTCGTTATCGCTCATTCATCTTCTGTCTTGCTTTAGTGCTCTTTTTGTCAGCCACATCTGTCGCACAAAGATCCCAATCAGCCGCAATCCCCTCCCCGAAATCCGTGCTTGGCTTCACCCCCGGAGACGATCGCACTATCGCCGACTGGTCTCAAATAACAAACTACTTCGAACGACTCGACCGCGCATCTGATCGCGTCCTCGTTCAGACACTGGGCCAATCGACTTTGAAGCGGCCGATGATCGTGGCCTTCATTAGCGCGCGTGAGAATATACTGGCTCTGCCGAAATACAAAGAGATCCAACAACTGCTTGCCGATCCGCGCAAGGTCAGTCAAACCATGCCGCGCGATCATCTACTCGCAAACGGCAAAGTCGTAGTGGCGATCTCCTGCTCGATTCACTCCACTGAAATCGTCGCTTCACAGATGTCAATGCAACTCGCTTACGAGCTCGCGACCGCGCAGGATGCAGACACGCGCGAGATCCTGCAAAACACGATCCTGCTGCTGATCCCTTCGCCCAATCCCGACGGCGTCGACATCGTCGCCAACTGGTATCGCAAAACGCTCGGCACGCCTTACGAAGGCAGAGAACCGCCGGAGCTTTATCATCATTACGCCGGTCACGACGATAACCGCGATTGGTTCATGCTCAATCTCAAAGAGACGCAACTAATCACACGCCTGCTCTGGCACGACTGGTTCCCAGAGATCGTTTACGACGTGCACCAGCAAGGCTCGAACGGATCGAGATTCTTCATTCCGCCTTTTTACGATCCACCAAACCCAAACATCGCGCCATTATTACTGCGGCAGGTCGGACTCATCGGTCACAAGGTCGCCGCAGATCTTCAGGCTGCAGGCTTCAAAGGCGTTTTGACAAACGCGCTCTACGACACCTGGTGGCACGGCGGCTTCCGCACTGCACCCTATTTTCACAACTCGATCGGAATTCTTTCCGAGGCTGCGAGTGCGAAACTGATGACGCCCAGCACAGTGACGATGGAACAACTCGTACGCTCCAGCACACGCGGCATGCGCAACGCGACTGAAGCGACGACAAACTTTCCCGATCCTTGGCCAGCCGGAGAATGGCGGCCGCGCGACATCATGTCGATGGAGATGATCGCAGCACGCTCTATTCTTACGATGGCGTCGAAGTTCCGCGGCGAGTACTTGCGCGACTTTTACGAGCTCGGTCGAAAGAACTCCGAACCAGCTAAAAACAAAGGTGAGACGCTCGCCTATCTGGTCCCGGCCGGACAAGCGCGTGACGAAGCAGTCGCTAAGATGATCGGTAGTTTGATCGATCAAGGCGTTGAAGTCTTCCGGCTCGATCGGGAGTTGCACGTTGTTCTCAGCCAACAATCCTTGCAAAGAACGAACTCACCGAGCGAGAAACTCGGCGCCTATAAAATCAGTGGTCCACTCAGCGCGATGCAGGAAGTCCCCACTGGCAGTTACATCATCTTTCTCGACCAGCCGCAACGCTACAACGTCGTCACTCTCTTTGAGCCGCAAATCTATCCAAACAGGTTGACCGGGCAGGGTGAGGCTGAACGACCTTATGACGTCGCGGGCTGGACCTTGCCGTTGCAGATGGGTGTTGAGGCGCCCGCCGTTGTTGCGATTAAAGAAGGGGCAAACGAGCGAAAGTTGACACTGCTCAAAGACCCCAATGAGGTTCGAGCAGATCTGGCTTTGTCACTAAAAAAAGGCGAGGAGTCGCCGATCAAGAACCCGGTGAAGCAGACTGTTCGCGTCGGAATCTATAAGAGCTCGATGGGTAACATGGACGAGGGTTGGACGCGTTTCGTTTTCGACACCTTCAATGTTCCGTACTCTTCGATACGAGACGTCGACATGCGACAGGGAGGTCTCAGTTCAAGGTTTGATGTAGTGATCTTTCCGTCGCAATCCAGTGCTCAGATCCTGAATGGTAACGCCGCCGGAAATTATCCGGCTGAATACACGGGCGGCATCACTGAAGCCGGCGTGAAGAACCTCAAAGAGTTTGTTAACGGCGGCGGCATGCTGATTTGTTTCGACAATGCCTGCGACATGGCGATCAAGGAGTTCAATCTGCCGCTTCGTAACACGCTGGAAGGCGTGAGATCGTCGGAGTTTTATTGCCCGGGATCGATCGTGGCGCTGGAGCTTGATAACAAGCATCCGATTGCCGCAAGTCTGCCGTCTACACTTCCGGCGTACTTTATCAACAGCTCGGCTTTCACAGCCGCTCCGGACGCGAACGTGCGCGTGATTGCGCGTTATGCGAAGGAGAACGTGCTGCTGAGTGGCTGGCTGCTCGGCGAAGACAAGCTGCGCGGGCAAATCGCCCTCGCTGAAGTCGGTGTGGGTAAAGGTCGGATTGTTCTGTTTGGATTTCGGCCGCAGCATCGTGGACAGACATGGGGAACGCTGCCGTTCATCTGGAATGCGCTGTCAACGGCTGCCATCAATACCTCTGAGGAATAAGTCCTATCGACCTATAGGCCGTATTTTCGCCGATTCGAGATCCGCCTTGCCCTGCCGACCCTCCAAGCGCTATTCTTCTCATCGGAAATTCCGGGTTTTCTCTCCCTTTGATTCATTTCAAGACCGCGAGCATCCAATATTTCCCGACCGCATCAAAGTGGGTTCGGACTGGCCGAGCACTGTTGGAGCTTACTATGAAAAAATCAATCGTTTTCTTATCGCTCCTTTGCCTGCTATCGACCGCGGCGATTGTCGCTTTTGGGCAAGGCCGCCCGCGACGAGTCGGCGATTCGACGAGTGCTCCGCAGACCACCGCGCCCGCGCCAGCGCCTTCTACGGCGCCTGTGCTCGGCGGCGCTAACTACCCCAATAACCGCCAACCCCAGACACAGCAGGAACAGACGCCATCAGGTCCGGAAGAGGTGAGTGCTGGAGACGTCATCCGCGTCAATACCACGCTCGTAACGATTCCGGTAAGCGTGATGGATCGTGACGGCCGTTTCGTGCCAAACATGCAAAAAGAAGACTTCCGCCTCTGGGAAGACGGAGTTGAACAAGACGTCGCATTCTTTCAATCAGTCGACAAACCGTTCTCGGTCGTGCTGATGCTCGACATGAGTCCCTCGACTCAATTTCGTCACGAAGACATCGAGGACGCAGCTATCACTTTCATCAATCAACTGCGCAGCGACGATAGAGTCATGGTCGTTTCTTTCAACGACGACATCAAAGTGCTGAGCGACTTCACGACCGATCGAAATAAACTGCAACGCGCCATTCAGCGTTCGAAGCCGGGTGACGGCACTCGCCTCTACGACGCGGTCGACATGGTCATCAATCAGCAGCTAAGTCGCGTACAAGGCAGGAAGGCGATCGTTCTCTTCACTGACGGAGTCGATACCACAAGTCGCCGGGCCAACTTCGAAAGCAACATCACGGATGCACAGGAGCTGGATGCGCTGATCTATACAGTTCAGTACGACACCTCGCAGGATATACCTATCACCAATTACCCGGTAGGACGTCCGACCGATGTCTGGGGTCAGATCCTCGGTGGTATTTTCGGCGGCGGACGGCGTGGCGGTGGTTATCCGAGAGGTGGTGGCGGTTACCCAAGAAGCGGTGGCGGTTACCCGAGAGGACGAGGCCAGGGACCTGGTGATTATGAAGTAGCAGATCAATACCTGCGCGAGCTGGCGAACAGCACTGGCGGACGCGAGTACCACGCCGAGTCGCTGCAAAATATGTCGGACGCGTTTGCAAACGTTGCCGAAGAACTAAGACGCCAGTACAGCATTGGCTATTATCCGAAGCGTCCGCCTCAGCCGGGGCAGCGGCGACAGATCAGAGTACGCGCGCGCCAGCCAAACCTCGCAGTGCGTGCACGCGACAGCTACATCTTCAATCCTTCGGGCACAGCGGCCGTCTCGGACAACTCGACGCGTTCGAATCCGCCGGTATTGAAAGTTAATTAAGCCCTACAATAAATTCCCAACGCTTACCGCAGACATCGTCGGCAGGCGGACTGTCAATACAGCCCCACCCTGTTTGCGATTCGCTGCCGAAACGGTGCCGCCGTGAAGCTCCACTAAGTGACGCACGATGGCCAAACCCAAACCGAGTCCACCATGCTTCCGCGTGCTTGATCCATCCGCCTGGCTGAACCGGTCAAAGATCCGCGGCAAAAACTCCGCGGGAATGCCCGGACCGGAATCCTCGATCCTGATCTCAGCCAGCGTTCTCTGTCGTTCGAGGTAAACGTCAACCGTTCCGCTGATGGGCGTAAACTTCACCGCGTTTGCGAGCAAGTTCCAGAGTACCTGCTGTAGCCGCTCGCTGTCCGCTCGGACTATAGAATCAGGCGCTTCGATGTGTGTCGTGATCTTGATCTCCTTCGCCTCCGCAGCCGGGCGAACCGCGTCGATAGCAGCGTGAATCACCAGCAACAGATCGACTGGTTGCGTGCTGATGCGCAGCTTGCCGGTGATGATGCGCGATACGTCGAGCAGGTCTTCAATGATCTGCCGTTGTGCCGCTGCATTGCGCTCGATTACTTCGACGGCGTGTGCCGTACCTTCCTCGTCGAGTTTCCCGGTGCGTAGCAAGCGCGACCATCCCACGACAGCGTTCAGCGGCGTTCGCAGTTCGTGTGAAACTGTCGCCAGAAACTCTTCCTTCAACCGGCTCGCTTCTTCCGCTTGCAGGCGTGCCTGACTCTCACGTTCGAGTAGCTCCGCACGTTCGATCTCGGCTTTAACTGCGGCCGTGATATCTATCGTCACACCGCGCATTCCCACCGGACCACTCTCATCGCAGACTACGATCGACTGACCCTCGACCCAGACTTCTTGTCCGTCTTTGTGCAGCCAGCGAAAACGGCTCGTACCACCTTTTCCGGAAGCAAAAATAGCCGCTGCTTCAGCAGCCGCACGCTCGCGGTCGTCAGGATGCACAATCGAAAGCCAGAAGTTAGGTGTCGCGAGCCATTCTTCCGGCTTGTAGCCGACCATCTTCTCGACGTGACTGCTGACGAAGTCGATTCGTTGATTCGCGGCGTCGGGCTTTCCCCATGCTTCCCAAACCACGCCCGGAACGTGCTGGACGATGTCTTCGATGCGGCGCCGGTGCACCGCGAGCTCCGATCCGAGTCTCCACTTGTCGGCTTCAGCTCTCTGTCGCTCAGTCGTGACGGCAGCAACGAGCAAAGTCATCAACGCGCTGGTGCCCACGAAAGAGATCAGAAGCAACAACGAAACGTTTGCACTTGGTTGCACGAAAGGACCGTAGCCGTGTCGTGCGCCCCAGAGTGCGACTCCGGCCATCAACACAATCGCGCTCGTTACGATCCGCTGATCAAACCTCAACGCCGCCCACAACAAACACGGCAGGCACAGGTACGCCAGCGGGTAGATCTTGATGGGCCCGGGAAACCAACCCGCGAAAACGATTAGCACGATGATGATCAGCAGGACAAAGAGACTCGCAATTTCAGGCATGTCTCGCTGGTTAATCCTGCGCGACTTACTCCAGGAGAGAAGCAGTGGTGAGACGATCAAGGCGCCGAAGCCGTCGCCCATCCACCACGTCAGCCACAAATACCACAACCTTGCCCATTGCTTCGGATCGCCCAAACACAGGCTCAGGCTTCCGATGGTCGCGCTTACCAGCGGCGCCAGGACCGCGGCGTAGACGACAAACGTCAGCACATCGCCAACTGAGTCGAAGAATTTCTGCCAGCGTTTAGATCTTTGCAAAAGAAACCACGCGAGCAGCGCCTCGAGTGTGTTTCCAGTAGCGATGCCGATTGCAGCAGGTGCTGAAATAGACGTCCACAGATTCGCGGCGAGTGCGCCAACAAAGATGCCCGGCCAGACGCGCCCGCCGAAGATCAGAAGTGAAGCGATGGCGATGCCGGTCGGCGGCCAGACGGGAGTGACGTTTTGGTGAACTGAAGCAAGCGAGAGTCCGAGTTCAGCCGCAGTAAAGTAGACGATTGCGATGAGTAGACTAAGACCAATCGGGGGAATGCGACTGCGGTTCATCTGGATAACCAACACGACTGCCGCCCGGAATTCAAGCTCAGTTCAGAGTTCAAGCTTTAGCTTGTCTGTCGGAGCAACCTGAAGGTTGAACTCTGAACTAAGCTTGAATTCCGGGTAGGTGATTCTGAACTAAATTTGGCCGAACAAAGTTTACGCCGGAGAACACGCGAAGCAAAGTGGAGTCTTTGGGAACAAAAAAGCGCGGCGGTTTTTGCCGTCCGCCGCGCCAACTATACCCACAGGAGGAAAGGGGTATTCAACGCGGAAAGTATAGAGGATCTGGCAATGAGTGGCAATGTGCGCTAACGCACCGAGAACACCCTGGAAAACACAAAAGACACAAACGTTTTTTCATTACCCTTTTGTGCTTTTTATTCCCCTTTGTGGCGGTGTTCCATTTTGTCTGTGGTAAGATCAGGCTTCCCCTGTTTGAATCAAAAAGAACGGCGCGTGCAGCCGCGTTGGGACATTTGCTCCCCTTTTTCGTCTTGAACAAGACTGCTTAGCCGAGAGGGCTCATGGCAACGCGCGATACAATAGTTATCGGAGCTTCAGCGGGTGGCGTACAGGTGCTATCGACGCTGGTGGCAGATCTGCCGCAGGATTTACCCGCAGCCGTTTTTATAGTTCTGCACGTTTCACCCAACGTTCCGAGCCTATTACCCGAGATCCTCGCGCGCGAATCAAAATTACACGTGAGTCATGCTGTCGATGGTGAGCCGATAAAACATGGACGCGTGTATGTAGCACCACCGGATCAGCATTTGATCATTGAAGAGAGTCGCGTGAAACTGGTACATGGTCCAAAAGAAAATCTGCACCGTCCATCGATCGATGCCCTCTTTCGCTCTGCCGCGCGTTGGGCAGGCCCGCGTGTGATAGGCGTCGTACTTACCGGAGCACGTGACGACGGCAAAGTGGGAATGCGCGCCATCAAACAGCGCGGCGGCATCACGGTCGTGCAGGATCCTCGCGAAGCCCCTTTTCCAAGCATGCCAATGAGTGTTATGCAGGAGATTGAAGTTGATTACTCTCTCTCTTTGAAAGAAATCGCACCGCTACTGAACGAACTCTCACGTCAGTCAGTAAAGGAGGAAGGAACGTATCCCGTGCCGGACGAACTTGAGATTGAGTCGAGAATTGCAGAACAGAAGATGGAAGGCGACGAGCTCATCGCAAGTGTGGAGCGGCTCGGGAAAATCTCGAAGCTTACCTGCCCGGATTGTAACGGCGCGCTTTGGGAAATAGACGATCGCGACATGCTGCGTTACCGCTGTCACGTCGGCCATGCTTTTTCAGCGGAGGCTTTGAATGAGGGCCAGTCGCAAATGCTCGAGGTGGCTCTCTGGTCTGCGGTTCGCGCGCTCGAGGAACAGATAGTGCTGGCAAAGCGCATCGTCGAACGAGCGCGCAGAGGTCAGCATGAGCGTGCCGCCAGAATGTTTGAAAGACGCGCGCGTGATGCCGAAGAACACAGCTCGATAATCCGGCAACTGTTGCTCGGTGCAGAGAAAGATGATATAGCGAAACCGATTGCACAGGGCATTGACTGATAAACCGTCTACTCCAAGTGTGCCTGCTGGGTTTGACTCAACTATATGGACGAGTCCATTAAATCAATAACCAGTAGTAACGATGATCTCGTCGTCGTCGGTTCTTCAGCAGGTGGTGTGTGCGCCCTGTCTACACTCGTAAGCACGCTCAGCAAATCGTTTCCGGCCCCGGTCGTCCTCGCGCAGCATCTGGATCCGCAGCGCCCCAGTCATCTCGGCTCGATCCTGGAACGTCGCAGCATGTTGCCTATAGTGGTCGTCAGTGAACATAGCCCAACCAAACTCGAGGGCGGCAAGGTTTACGTTGTGCCTGCCAACAAACACGTAAGAATCAGCGATGGGCACGTGTACCTCGAAGGCGATTACAATGATCGGCCCAAACCGTCAGTCGATATGTTGTTATCGAGTGCGGCAAAGTCTTATGGGGAGCATCTGATTGCGGTTATTCTCACCGGCTCCGGTTCGGATGGCGCTGCCGGTGCGGTCGACGTCAAGAACGCGGGGGGCGTCGTAATTATTCAAAACCCGCAAACCGCACCTTATCCATCGATGCCTCTGTCGCTACCACCAACAGCCGTAGATCATGTGGTCGAGATGGAGAAGATCGGCCCTTTGCTCTATGACTTGCTGCAGGGTGTGGAGCTGCCGGCAGCAACAGACAAAGTCGAAGATCCGCTCCGAGACCTGCTTACACACGTAAGCGCGCAAACAAACATCGACTTTCGCAATTACAAGCCATCCACCATTCTGCGGCGCATCGGCCGCCGCATGGCAGTTACTCATAACAGCAGCATCAAAGATTATGCCGAATTCGTGAACACTCATCCGGACGAGATAACGGAACTCGTCCGGGCATTTCTGATCAAGGTGACCGGATTCTTCCGCGATCCGGAGGCTTTCGAGTACATCCGAACTTCCATCATTCCGGAATTAATTGAGAGGGGCAAAGAGAATGGGCGCACGTTGCGATTCTGGTCTGCCGGATGCGCTACTGGGGAGGAGGCATACTCGCTTGCGCTACTGATTGCGGACCACCTGGGTCCGGATTTTCCGGAATGGAATATCAAAATCTTCGCTACCGATCTTGCCGCCGACGCCATAGCTTTCGCGCGCCGGGGTCTTTATCCGGAGAACGTTCTGCAAGACTTGCCGGAACACTATCGCGACCGGTTCTTCGAACGAATGGATCATGGTTTCAGAGTGTTTAAAGCCATCCGGCAAGTCGTTATTTTTGGACAGCAGGATATCAGCCGCGGGGTTCCTTTCCCTCGCATAGATTTGGTGACGTGTCGAAATCTGCTGATTTATCTGAAGACCGATCTGCAACAGGTCGTGCTGGATCTTTTCGCCTACTCCCTGCATCAATCTCTCGGTTATCTATTTCTCGGCAAAGCAGAGACGGCCCGTCCGACCAAGGCCAGCTTCGAGCTCGTGAATAAGAAGTGGAAAATTTATCGTTCCCTGGGTGGACCGCAGGCCATACCGTTACACGAAGCCCCGCGTCAACCCCGCACGACCAGTAATATCTCGCGGGAGGCACGCCCCCGCGCTATTCCTCCAGTTATCGCGGCTGCACTCGATTTGACATTGAACGAAATCGACCTTTCGCAACTGCGGCGCATCAACGAAACGATGCTGCGCCACACGAACGTTGCCATGGTCATCATCGATCGCCATTATCGTATTCTCACCATCAATGCCGCCGCCCGGCGAATGTTCAGCGTCCGCGATCTTGGTTACGATCAAGACTTCCTGCACACCGTGCGTGGAATGCCATACCAGGAAGTGCGGCGAGCAATTGACACATGTTTTCGCGAACACACCACCATGAATCTACCTGAAGTCGAGCTGGACCAGTTATCCGAAGGATCCGGCAACTACGTGAACTTTACTATCATGCTTATGCAGGTTGAACAGGGCGCACAAGAGCTCGCCGTCATCACAGCTCTCGACGTAACCGAACAGGTGCAAATCAAAAAACGGCTCGAGGCGGTCCAGCGTGAGCATGCTGATCTGGTTTCCGAGCTTAGCGCCGCAAACAAACGCTTCGGCGCCATGAACAAAGAGCTTCAGGATGCCAACGAGGAGCTACAGGCCGCTAATGAAGAGCTGATGTTGACTCAGGAAGAATTACAGGCGACCAACGAAGAGTTTGAAGCCACTAACGAGGAGTTGCAGGCGACGAACGAAGAGCTCGAAACCAACAACGAAGAGCTTCAAGCGACCAATGAGGAATTGCAAACTACCAATGACGAGCTAACCGCGCGCACACTTGAATTGCAGGAGTTAACCAAGCAGCACCGCATGGAGCAATTGCAGCTCGCCACAGTCCTGGAAAGATTCCCTCATTACATCATGGTGTTGACTGCTGACGATCTCACGATCCAGGCGATCAATCCTGCTTACAAGCAGTTAATCGGCGAGCGTGACGTGCGTAGGTTGCCGTTAAGCGAGGTCTTTAGCGGCAAGCATGTGGACGACCTGATCAAGACGCTGAGGAGCGCCGTGCGCGAATCACAATCACTCAATACGGGCCCGATTCTGGCGAGCATTGACGGAGAACACGTCGACGGTGCGCGCTTCATCCACACAGTCGTGCCAGTCAGCGACGCCAGCGGCGCCAACGTTACTCGTTTATTTCTCTACAGTGAACGGGTCGAATAGCCATCAGCAGAGCTTGAGGGGGGGGGTAAACCGCCACTCAGATTTCATGACTTCATAGCACTCACAAACTGTACGCTCCAGCACATCCCGATCAGTAATGTGCAACTGTCCGCGACGATACTCAATTGCTTTCATGGCCTGAAGCATTCCCGCTGCAACCGTGATCCCTGCACGTCGCGCGCCCACTCTTGAAGCAATCAACTCCTGTGTCAGACTTAGATTCTCATCGCCAACTCGATCGTGGATCATCAATAGCCAGCAGCAAAGTCGTTCCAGGATCGTGTGACGTGTGTTGCAGACGCAGCGTTGCGACACCTGCGTAATCAATAACCGGCAACGCTTGAGCAGGGCTTTCAGCGCACTCTCGTTGTGCACCAAAACTCTATCTAAAAACCTTGATTCGAGTTGCAGCGCACTGCCGCCTACCGTCACCCAAATCCACTGCCTCGACCGGCTATTGCCAAGAATCGTAGACACGCCGACAACGCTCTCGCAACCAATCATGGACGTTTCGATCGTGGTCCCATCTTCCATGATGGCCAGACCGGAAGCGACACAGTCGAGGGGAAAGTACAAGTAGTCAATCCTGTCCCCTTGTTCGTAGAGAACCTGGTTCACAGTCACTGGAACTACTCTTAGCTCCGGAAACAGATCCGCCGCGATGCCCGGCACACTGAGAAGCTCTTTGAGCAACTCATTCTTAGTGATCATGCTGGATGTAAGCATGTCTTTTCTGCCTGAAAGGAATGATTGAAGACTACTACTCATCCCAAATCCTCCTGAAAGCCGCACCAAAGACTCGGGCGATAAAAACGATGGGGGTTCGATATGATTACAACAGGGATTCTACGCTCTTTGTTCGGCTACGTACAGTGTGGAATCAAGAACAAATCCTGCCGTTACAACAGGTTGTGCACTCAGGCTTTTCCTGATTAAAAATGTTCGGCAACGTACCGACACCGGACAGTCCAGAGCCTAAAGTTCGCATACACAACAAGCAGGGTGGGCCGTGCTGGCGTATCCTTCCCGACTGACCTTGAGAAATATATGTCAGCACGGCCTTTTTTTATTACTGTTTTGTTTACTACGCCATAAACGATCCCGCGAAAACACGGCTCTTGTCATAGCAAAGTTAGTGGCTATGAGAACTAATAATATCCCTCGTGTCCTTTACATCGAAGATCATGAAGACACTCGTGAACTGGTGACGCTTGTGCTCGAGCAGAAGAGCTATGAAGTCGTGACCGGCTCGACGATCAGAAGCGGAGTGGCGCTCGCGGGATCTCAGGACTTCGATCTTTATCTTCTGGATTCCTGGTTGCCGGATGGATCGGGATTGGAGCTCTGCCGGCAGATACGTGAGTTTGACAAAGCGACACCAATTCTTTTTTATTCTGCCGCGGCGTACGAGATGGACCGCGTTGAAGCAATGCAGTGTGGCGCCCAGGGTTATCTCGTCAAACCGAGTCAGCCTTCGGAGCTCTGCAGCCTTGTCACGTCGTTGATCGAAACACATCGCCGACACTTACGTCACGTTGCGGTTTAATCGGCGGATGACGCCAGATACTCCACAGCAGTAGTCCGCAGAGCCACAAACAAATCGCCGTCACGACAGTGAGCACAATCCAGAACATCCAGTAAGAATGGAACGTTTGTTCCCAGCCCGGTTGTATCGTGTGCGCCAGATTTACGTTCAGATCGGGAGGCGTTACGAGACGTGAAGCGAGTTGGACCAGCAGGTACCAGGCAAACGCCCAGCGCCATGCAGTGCGATCCATTCCCACTTTACTGATCGCGAGCAGCGCTACTGCAAGCCCGCCGACGTGCGCCAGTGTCGAAGTGAGAAACACGCCCCACGCGAGGACGACGTAAAGTATCCAGATGAACAGGCCGGGGATCGTCCAGATTGCTGCGAGCCTGATCAAGAGCGGCTTCTCGAGGAAGAGACCCATCGCCAGCAGCAGGTTGCCGATGTTGCACATCCAGAGCATGTGCCCGAGTTGGTTGATTCTCCAGTAGTGCACTCCCTGCGCCAGGAAGAAGACGAGCGGGAGTATGCCGAGGAGCCGGAGTTTTGTGCGCGGGGAAAGATTCATCGACGAGTTTTAGCATAAACGATTTTGTGCTTTTGTGCCTTTTGTAGCTTAAAACACGGAGACTACTTTCGCTTGTTAATGGTTTGTGGTAAGAAACCTTCGCAGAGTACTTCGTGCGTTATGAGTTCGCTGGAAGATCTCCTCAACAAATCAATCCCAGAACTGAGTGACCTCTTTGTGCGGCGGCAACGGCGCGTACCTAAAGGTTTACTTGAGGCGTTGGAAGTCGATCGGCGCCAGGGTGCACATCAACTCGCCAGACGCATCCGCGAACGCTATCGCGAGAACCGCTCCGAAGGCCAGCGTCTACATTTTCTTTTGCGATTTGAGATTGAGCTTTGGTCGCAAGGCTACGGCATGATTGCGGGCGTCGACGAAGCAGGCATGGCGCCGCTCGCCGGACCCGTCGTCGCCGGCGCCGTGATACTGCCGCAGAACTACAAACTCCGCGGGCTTAACGACTCGAAAAAGATCCTCGATCCTGAGAAACGAGATGAACTCGCACAACAGATCAAACAGGATGCTCTGTGCTGGTCAGCCGGCGTTGCGGAAGTCGAAGAGATCGACAAGATAAACATCTATCACGCCGGCCTCCTCGCCATGCAGCGCGCGGTGCAGGGCTTGAGTTCGCAACCTGACTTCATCCTCGTCGACGCGCGGAAGATTCCTAACACCCAGACACCTCAACGCGGCATCATCCGTGGCGATGCACTCTCCGCCAGCATCGCGGCCGCATCGATCATCGCGAAGACGACGCGCGACGCGCTCATGCTTAAGTTAGACCAGCAATACTCCGGTTACGGTCTCGCCACCCACAAAGGTTATCCGACGCCCGAACACTGCCGCATACTGAAAACCCTCGGAGCGTTGCCGATCCATCGTCGCAGCTTCGCACGCGTCAGAGAAGCGCTGGGACTCGATCCAATCCAGACGGAACTCTTTGTCGACGAGTTCAGCATCGAACCCTTAACGAATCACTTTAACGCTGATGGCTTCACTAACCGAGTACAAGAAGAAGCGGAAGTTTGACAAGACGCCTGAGCCTGGCCCGGAGAAGAAGCGCACGCGCACGGGTCGTCTGTACGTCATCCAAAAGCATCGTGCGACACAATTGCATTACGACTTTCGTCTCGAAGTCGATGGCGTGCTGAAGTCGTGGGCCGTGCCGAAAGGTCCATCGCTCGATCCGAAAGTGAAGCGACTGGCGATGCAGGTTGAAGATCATCCGGTCGATTATGCGAAGTTTGAAGGCGTGATTCCGGAAGGTGAGTATGGCGGCGGCACCGTGATGGTCTGGGATTACGGAACGTACAAGCCGGAAGAGACTACTGACGTCGAAGCGTCGCTGCGCAAGGGCGAGCTTAAGTTCACACTTGAAGGCGAGAAGTTGAAAGGATCGTGGGTGCTGGTGCGTACGCGCGGTGGTCGACAGTGGTTATTGATCAAGCACCGCGATTACTACACGACGGACGAAGACGTAACTGAGATTGCGCCCGTTTCGATTCTCACGAGACGTTCGCTCGCGGAGATTGCGGAAGATGAAGGCGGGAACGTCGCGAAAGCCGCGACAGGGGATCCGAAGAAGATCCCCCGCCGCACCGGCGTGAAGCGCCGCAAGAAAGGCGCAAAAGCAAAGGTGTGGCATAGTAATAGGACGAGTTAAATTAGACATCACCCTAATAAACCCCGGTAGGACAACTGCCCCTGAACAATTCTTGCAGCAGAAGTGAAAGGATGCTCTTCAGTTTTGGTTTCGTTAACGATGTGCACGACTTTATTTCCAGACGCTTTTAGATAATCCGAAATCAAACTACGATGACAGCGCCACCATAACGCTTCGGCACACATCACGGCCACGCGCTTGTCGGCAGCGAGCTCAAGTAAATCCTCAAGTCCTTCCTTAAACTCCTCCGTCTCCATGTAGTCAGCATAAGCCCGGAACGACGCATTCTTCCACGCAGTGTTCAGCGAATCGGCGCGCGGCCTTCTTCGTCCGCCAAGTCGTGGCTCGTGTTTGTACTCAATCCCCGACTCCGCCAGCGACTCCGCGAGAATCGTGCGATTGAACTGCGGGAACCGGCGCGATCCCGGAAAGCTGCGCACGTCAACCAACACTTGAACTCCATGCGCCTTGAGTATTCGGGCAAACTCTTCCGCACTCCTCGTCGAGTGCCCGACAGTAAAAATCTCTCTTTGTGCTTTTTGTGCCTCTTTGCGGCTAACCATAAACTTCAACTGTAGGCAGGCCGACACTTAAAGATACGCCTCAAGTCGAAAGCGTCCCTTTGCTTCATTGAGTGGCTTCCACAGATCGCCGAGCTTGCGAACACGCGCCGGCACGTTGTCGATCCGGAAGTCTTTAATCGCGATCCCGCGCTCGAGTTCTTTCCACGTGACCGGTGTCGAGACCGTTGGCAGTTTGTTTGGCCTGACAGAATAGACAGACGCCAACGTTCTTCCCCACGCGTTCTGGTTGTAATCAACCAGCACTCTTCCCTTCGGCCGTTTCGACACCTGGTACACAGCAGTCAGCAGCTTCGGCGCCTGCGACGCGACAGCCCAGGCGAACTCTTTCGCAAACGTCCAGACTTGTTTCTGAGTTGGTCCATGCTTGATCGGGATGTAGATGTGAATTCCCTTCGAGCCCGTCGTCTTCACGAAGCTCGAAATCTTCAGTGCGTCGAGCGCCAGCTTGAGAAAGAGTGCCGCTTCACAAACTTTTTCAAACGAAGCATTCGGCACCGGATCGAGATCGAAATGAACGTAATCGGGCCGATCGACGTCGTCACAGCGCGCATACCACTGGTTAAGATCGATGCAGCCGAGGTTGATTACCCACATCAACGAGGCGACATCCTGAATCATCGGGAAGTTAATGATGTTTCCCGACTCGTGCTCGATATTGCAGATGTCAATCCACTCAGGCCGCGGTGATGGCGCGCGCTTCATGAAGAAGAATTCTCCCGCCGCGCCGTGCGGGTAACGTTTCATGACCATCGCACGATCCATGATGTGCGGGAGCAGCACCGGCGCCATGTCGAGGTAGTACTGGATGAGGTCGCGCTTCGTGACGCCCAGCTTCGGCCAGAAGAGCTTGTTCAGGTTAGTGAGCTTTACGACCTTATCTTCTATCTGAACGTCCAGATTGTTCTTGTCTTCGGGAAGCTTGAACTGAGGAACTTTCGCTTTCCGGCGTTTGGTTGAGGTTCGTTCGACGACAGCCGGGTGATAATCGCGAGTGGGAAAGAGCGCCATTAGTTAAAGTAGAACCTTAGACGTAAATCCTGAAAGAATCCGTTCAATCCGTGGCTAAATAACGGCCCCATCCGCAATCACCGCATTCTTCGGAACGATGATGATGCTGTCGCGAATAAAGTAAGCGCCGCCCGGACCATCAGACTCCACCACGCCTCCCTCATTCAACAGCCGCGCATTCTTCCCGATGCGCGCATTCTTGTCGATGATCGCACGCCGGACGACAGTTCCCTCACCTATGCCGAGTCGCGGTATCTTTCCAGCACAGTGGGATCCGAAGCTTGGAATTCACGTGACTTGAAGTCGCGGC
>JADMIO011545302.1_pt1 | contig 98534 bp, 79 predicted proteins | sample 8958161 | NCBI WGS metagenome assembly JADMIO01 (sample SAMN16585339, study PRJNA669376) | soil metagenome | isolation source: Crop rotation soil | place: USA: Cullars Rotation, Alabama | collected 2011
CGCGACAACTTGTCCACGTGGAATTCTAAGCTTAGGATCCCAATGTGCTGGAAAGGCTGCACGACATCAATATCAACAGTGAATTCGGCAATGTAACGTTGGAGATTCCGGGCGATTCCTCTTTCACCGCGGATCTGCATACCCGTTTTGGTCATGTCCAGACCGACTTTGACGAACTCAACGGCAACAGCGGCAAGAACGAGTTTACCGAGTACGGCCAGGTTGGGACGGGTGGGCCGAAAATCCACGTGGACAGCCGCAATGGGCAAATCCATCTTCTGAAGAAAGGATAATGGAATGAAGTGTGCGCAATGCCAGAATGAAATGACAGCGCAGGAACGTTTTTGCAGCCGCTGCGGCAGAGACTCCGGACTGGATCGCACGCAGGCGATTCCTCCTCGCGTTCTGGAAACACATTGGGAAGTCCACGTTAAAGTCTTTGCCTGGATCCTCATTGGCTGCGCTGCTTTAATGGCGCTGCCTGGCTTCGGTCTTCTCTTCGGTCAGAGCTTCATGATGATGGCGCATCCGAGATCGTTCGGCCGTCCATTCCTGGCCTTGTTGGGGCTGCTGGTGTTGACTGTGCCGACCCTGATTATTTGCGTGGGTGTGGCACTGCTGCAGTATCGCGAATGGGGGCGCATTTGCGCCCTGGTTTTGTCGGCGCTTCTGGTCATCCTGTTTCCTTTCGGTACCGCGCTGGGAATCTACGGTTTTTGGGTGCTCACTTCTCAGGGAGGCAGCGCAAACTACAGGATGAATTCCACCCGATTGGCGACATAGATGTTCCGTCATTTCTTGCGTGACTTGTCTTCTGAAAATCGCGTTAGAATGTCCGCGACGTGGTTGGCCTCAAATTTAAGGAGAAGCTCATGAGAAATGATGACGATCTGGACCTGGACTTCGATGCTGATCCAGAGGCGGAATCGGACGCCGAATTAGACCAGGACGATATTTTGATCGAAGAACCGATAACGGTGACTTACAGCGAGACGGTTGTCGAATATGACGATCCTTCCGGGTCCGATGAGGCGGCAGAACCCGCCGCGCCAGAAGCGGCCAGGCCTGCTGTGAAGAAAGCAGCCGCCAGCAAGGCGCCGGCGAAACCCAAAGGGAAAGCGCAAGCCGCGAAGCCAAAGGCGGCAAAACCGGCAAAACCGGCAAAACCAAAGAAGGCCAGCAAGCCGGCGAAGTCCACCGCAGCAAAAGCGACGAAGAAACCCGCGAAGAAGCCTGCCGCGAAAGCCAAGGTTAAAGCGAAAGCCGTGAAGAAGCCTGCGAAGAAGAAAGCGGCGAAAAAAACCGCAAAGCGTCGATAGGTCCAGGCGTCAGTCCGGCGTGAATTGCCCTCCTGGAGTCAGGAGGGCAATTCGACACCTGGACAGCGACTAGAAATCGATCTTGTCGGCGTCCGACAGGATCATATCCTTATAGATTGGTAACGACCACCCAGCCTTCTGAACTTCCGCGAGTCGTTTTTCGAACTTACTCCGGAATGCCTTCTTCGTGCCGTACAGCTTCTGCAGTTCATCCTTTGTGAAAGACACCTGATACGTGCTCAGGCCGCACATTTGCTCGGCTGCCTGGACGCCGCCGCGCGTGACGTAATCGCTGGTTTTGGCGGGCAGTGGATTGGCGCCTCGATTGGGTTGTGCGTACTTCGCAACCGGAACGTCGACATAAGGATTGCGAATGCCGCCTTTCCAATTCCCCTGCGTATCCAGCACAACGTTATTGCCTTCCTTCACGACGCGATCGGCGCGCGGCGGCACCGTGCCCTTGTCGACCCATTGCAGCAAATAGTTCAGCGCGATCGACATGTAGGCCTGCATCGGAAAGGTGCTCAGGCTGTTCACGCACGGATTGGGGGTCAGCCTCACATTGTCACGTGAATCCACATGCCCCATTCCGGGAAATTCATAAACCCGGAACTGGTCGCCGGGCGTATCGCCGTCCGGGCGGGAAGTAATTTGAGCCGTCGGCACTTCGCGCATCGTCGGCACCAGAATGGTGGGCACATCGACTGGCCGAGACACGGAAGCGGCAGACGTGGGCAGAAAGCCGTCGAATATGCGTTGCATATCGGGCGTTCGGTAGATCATATGAGCGGGCAGATAAGCATTCAGGGTTGCCGCCGTTGCCGAAGTCCCGCCCAGTACGATCTTTCTCACCGTCAGTCCCGCAAACGGGCTGTGGCTGTCCTTCGATTTCACCAGCGCTCCGACCTGCGCGATGATTTCGTTGGTCTGATTGTTCGCGGCAGCGAAATCCTTGTAGCGTTCCGGATTGGCCGCGGTGACGACATTCAAACCGCCGGCAGGCTGAAGCTCCACCGCGGCGTGTCCCGAGGTCATGGTGTAAATGGAAGTCATTTCGAACATGTGCGCAGAGCCGCTGGGATGCATCGGTTCAATCAAAACCAATCCGCTGAATTTGGAATTGCTGGCGGGCTTGCGAACGACGATGCGCGTCTTGTAAGGCTGGCCCTGCGCCGTGCCGGTGATGAAATACTCTTTCTCTTCGTACTTATACTTCTCGAGACCATTGCCCGGAGCCAGCGACTGCACCGATTGATACATGTTGCCGGGCCCCGTGATCGGACCGGTAACCGTCGGCAGTTTTACGGCGGTCGGAACGTCCGGCAGCACCGCCGCAGGACCTCCCCCTCGTCCACCGCCGGCCCCGCCAGCGCCACCAGCTCCGGCCGGGCCGCCGCGGCCCTGTCCGGCCCCCTGCGCGGGCGCCTGGCCATGCATCGACATGCTGAGAGTTATCGCCAAAGCGAACAGCGTTGTTCCCACAAACAATCGCGTTAATCGTTTCATCGGTGCTCCTTATGAATGGTTTTCCCGCCCCCAATTGTTTCGACAAATGACGTTTTCTCCAAGCAATTTCGTGGCTTTTCTCCATATGGAAGTCGGTAATGGTGCGTGCGATGGATGCATGGGGGAGGGATTGTCGTCCTTCGGAGTCCGGAGGGCAGGTTATGGCGCGGCAAGCGCAATAATGCGAGGGGTGACTCCCAAACGACACGCGACGGCGTGGCATTCCTGATTTCTGAAGACCGCCCGCGCCGCAATTTCAAGCCTTGAAACGATCGCACTTCGGATATCATTTCAAAGGCATATTGCTTAACTTTTTTAGAAAGACTCGCACAATTTTGTAATGTCTGAAACAACCTGCCTGCTGGGCGTTGAAGGGTTCCAATACCCGGATCTCTTCGACGCCAACCGTCTGAAATCGCTCTTCGAAGTTTTCGATCAGAAGCTCGCAGCCGACAACCCGGAACTGCATTCGCGCTGGACCGCCTATTGTCAGGCGCCGGAATCCAACGCCTCTGCGGTGGAAGTCTCGGCGCTGCTGGTCGGCATTTCCGGTCATGTCAGCCGCTTCCTGATTCAACTCTTCAGAATTGAAAATGAAGCTGCCGGGTTGGCTGCTGCCACGGCAGATCAGGATCCGATATTTCGCTTCAAGGTCGATTTTGTCCGCCGGCGGGTACTGCCGGCATTGAAGAAAATTGAAGTGCCGTCCGAGCCTGGCGAAGTTGAGGCGTTAGAGGCCGCAGTGCAACGCCTGCGCAAATCTGAAGATGCTGGCGTCGACCTTGAACTTGCGACTGCCCGTGCCGCCGTGCGTCTGATGGCAGCGCAGGCAACCGAACAACTTTCTCTACTGGCGACATGGTGCGCGCTGCATCTGCATGACCCGGACTATCGTCATTGGGTGAGCTTCCGCTTCCCGGAGCCGATCGATCACTTCGACCTTGTCCGCGTCCAGCGGCCGCGTGTGGATTTGCAGGAAGCGATGATCGGTCCTGATCTGAGTCTGCGGCGGCGCGACGGGTTTGTCCTCACCGATGGCCGAATGTCGACGCGCGAAGTGCTCAGTGAAGTGCACTACTGCATTCTCTGCCACGAGCGTGACAAGGATAGCTGCACAAAAGGCATACGCACGGCCGATGGCGCAGTGGCGAAGAATCCTTTGGACATTCCGCTGGAAGGCTGTCCGCTGGACGAAAAGATCTCCGAGATGCATTACATGCGCAAGCGCGGAGATGTGATCGCCGCGCTTGCCCTGGTGATGATCACCAATCCCATGTGTCCGGGCACCGGCCACCGCATCTGTAACGACTGCATGAAGGCCTGCATCTATCAAAAGCAGGATCCGGTGAATATTCCGGAAATCGAAACCGCGGTCCTGACGGATACGTTGAAGCTGCCGTGGGGTGTCGAGATCTATGGTCTGCTGACGCGCTGGAATCCTTTGAATATTCGCCGCCCCTACGCGCAGCCGTACAACGGAAAGAACATTCTTGTCGTGGGTATGGGGCCAGCCGGATATACGCTGGCACATTATCTCGCCAATGAAGGGTTCGGAATTGCCGGCATCGATGGTTTGAAAATCGAACCGCTGCCGCGCGACCTCACCGGGACTGCCGATATTCCACCGCGTCCGATTCGCGATTGGCAGGAAATTTACCGTGCACTCGACGAACGTATTCTCGAAGGCTTTGGCGGAGTCTCCGAGTACGGCATCACCGTACGCTGGGACAAGAATTTTCTGACGCTGCTGCATCTCACTCTTGCTCGCCGCAATACCATTCGCATTTACGGCGGCGTCCGTTTCGGCGGCACCCTGACGATCGAGGACGCCTGGTCCTGGGGCTTCGATCACATCGCGATTGCGGCGGGCGCCGGACGTCCGACGATCATCGACATGAAGAACAATCTGGCGTCCGGTGTGCGGAAGGCGTCGGATTTTCTGATGGCGCTGCAACTCACCGGCGCCTTCAAGCGCAACGCGCTGCCCAATCTTCAGGTGCGCCTGCCTGCGATTGTGATTGGCGGCGGCCTTACAGCGATCGATACGGCGACCGAATTGGCTGCCTATTACCCGCTGCAGGTTGAAAAAGTGCTGCAGCGCCATGAAAAACTTGTCGAGACGCTGGGACCGGCTGCCGCGGCTGCGCCGTACAACCAGGAAGAAGGCGAGATTCTGAAGGAATATCTCGAACACGGTGCGGCCGTGCGCGCGGAGCGTGAGCGGGCTGCCGCCGCGAATGAGAAACCGGATTTCGTCAAGCTGGTTCGCAGCTGGGGCGGTGTTTCGCTCGCCTATCGCAAGCGCATGCTCGATTCGCCGGCATATCGCCTGAATCATGAGGAAGTGAAGAAGGCGCTGGAAGAGGGCATTTTTTTCATCGAGAACGTCAATCCCGAAGAAATCGTGCTCGACGAATTCAATCAGGTGCGCGCCGTGCGCTTCGCCGCGCCCGGACGACACGTGGAGTTAGCCGCACGCAGTGTCATGGTCGCGGCGGGAACGAGTCCGAACATTACCTATGAAAAAGAGCATGCCGGATCGTTCGCGATGGACAGCCAGAAAAAGTTTTTCGCGGCGCACCGGGTGCAACGCCAGGCGAATGGAACGTTAAAACTGGAACCGGCGCGGGATGGCGTTTTTACCTCGTATCACAACCAGGGACGTTGCATCAGCTTCTATGGCGATAATCATCCACGATATGCCGGTAACGTCGTAAAGGCGATGGCATCCGCACGCGATGGCTATTCCCAGGTGACGGCGTTATTCGCGGATGACATTTCCGCTATCAACCCCGCAACGCAGAGCGAACGAGACCAGAAGTGGCAAAAGCTTTCGGCGTTCCTCGATGAGGAATTGATTGCCACAGTTTCAGAAGTGCGCCGTCTGACGCCCACCATTGTCGAAGTCATAGTGCAGGCGCCGTCTGCGGCGCGGAAGTTCGAGCCCGGACAGTTTTACCGGCTGCAGAATTTCGAAGCCAACGCAAAAATAGTCGACGGAACGCGGCTGTTGATGGAAGGTATCGCCCTCACCGGCGCCTGGGTCGATAAAGAGAAAGGCCTGCTTTCGATGATTGCGCTGGAGATGGGCGTGTCATCGCGTCTGGTGATGCATTTAAAGCCGGGTGAGCAAGTGGTGGTGATGGGGCCAACCGGAACGCCCAGCGAGATCGGCAAAACGGAGAATGTGCTATTGCTCGGCGGCGGTTTGGGAAATGCGGTGTTGTTCTCCATTGCCCGCAAGATGAAGGAGCAGGGCAATCGCGTCATCTACTTTGCGGGATACAAAAAAGGCGAGGATCTTTTTAAACAGGACGAAGTGGAAATGGGCACCGATCAGGTGATCTGGAGTACGGATATCGGAGCTGCGATTACGCCGCGGCGGCCGCAGGACCGGCACTTCCGAGGCAACATCGTGCAATCCGTTCTGGCCTACGGGCGCGGCGAGATGGGCGCGCCGCTGGTTCCGTTAACTGACATCCATCGCATCATCGCCATCGGTTCCGATCGCATGATGGCGGCGGTACGCGATGCGCGGCATGGCGTGTTGCAGCCATTGCTGAATCCTAATCACACGGCCATTGCGAGCATCAACTCGCCAATGCAGTGCATGATGAAAGAAGTCTGTGCGCAATGCCTGCAGAAACATGTCGATCCGGAAACCGGCAAGGAAACCGTGGTGTTTTCCTGCCTGAATCAGGATCAGCTGATGGATCACGTGGACTTCAAACACCTCAACACGCGTCTGCATCAGAACACAGTGCAGGAAAAGCTCAGCAACCTCTGGTTGAATCACTTGCTGACCGAGTCGTCTTCGCGACCTGCAAAATAGGGCAGGAGCAATCTGGAATCGCCAATCGCCGATATGGAATATCGATTTCAGATATCCCTATCGCTATCGATAAGGATATCTGAAATCGATATTCCATATTGGCGATTGGCGATTCCAGATTGCTGCGATTGCCTCCGACAAGCGACGGCTTGGGAACCACCCCTGACTCAGGAGGGCAATTCTCCTTCGCCGGCGATTTCCCCCTACTTTCCCGCGTAGGGAATATCGATATTGGCAACGGCGCCGCTCTGAACCTGTACTGTCTTTGTCAGCACGCCGTAGACTTCATGCCACACCTTCACCGTTTGAGTTCCGGCCGGCACGTTATCCATCTCAAACGCACCGCCATCTCCGCTGACGGCAAAATAGGGATGGTTGACCACGCCAACGTAGGCAGTCATCCAGCGGTGGACGTCACAACCCAAACGAAGCATGACCTCTTCGGACTTAGGCTGGAAATCCGTATAAACTCCCGCGGTGGCCTGCCCAACGTTGATGCTGTTGCCGTTGTTCGAAGAACTGTGCACATTGTGCAGCAACTTGTCGTCATTCCGTATTCGCAGTGTCTGACCCACACGCATGCCGACGACGCGTGGCGCGTACACGCAGCCTCGCTGGTCGAGAACGATTGTCTGCTGCGGCGCCGGGGTTTTCGGAAACGAACCCTGCAAGGAGACAAATGCGTTTTTCAATCCACCGTCCGGCGAAGTGATCACCGCTTGCTGGAGCACGCGTTTCCCCCCGTTGATGGTTTCGCACATTGGATCGATACCCATTCGAATCACGGTATTTCCAGGCGGCTTGCCCATCAAACGAATATGTCCTTTGATGGTTCCCGTACCCTGCAGTGCGGCTGAAGAATGGGCAATTCCGGTCAGCAAAATCGCTGTGCCGGCGACCGCGAAAAATAGCAAATTTCTTATGTATTTCAATTGTGGAGCTCCGTTCTTGTCTGACAAGAATCCGGGTGTTAGTATCTCGCCAAAAGAGTATCGACGCGAGCAGGCTTCGGGAGTTTAATAGTTATATGAAAAATCGTTTGGCATGGATTGTTGGCTTTATTCTGGTATTCAGTGCACTGGCACTTTCAATCGCAGCGTGGCAGGCGCCGCCGGCCGCAGGTCAGCGCGGAGCAGCGCCGGCTGCGGCAGGTGGCCAGCGCGGAGCGCCGCCGGCCGGTCAGCCAGGTGGAATTCCCGGACAAGGAGGACGCGGCGGACCGCGAACCCCGGACGGCGCCCTGGCGCCTGATGCGCCACACCCCGATCCTCTGCCGATCGATCTGTTTACAACGAAAAACTTCTACAAAGATAAAGCTCTGTGGAGCAACCCGAAGTACTTCCGGTGCAACGTTTCCCGCATTTTGACCGAGGTTTGGGCCGACAACCGCATGGGCAGCAATCCACCGGCGACTGCCGGTTGGGGCGACTGTTCTCGAGACATTCCAGTTTCGGAAATAAAGAGCCCGTATCCTTATAAGACGGCCAAGGAACATTACGAGGCCTTGATGGCGGCCGCCCAGAAAAAGGGCGGTCCCACGATTCACACCCGTCAGACACTGCCGGATTGGGACGGTTTTTACATGCGGCAGGGCAATGCCCGCACTCAATGGTTGTGGGGCAACGCACAGCCCAGCACCATGCTTTCGCTGTTGACCCCGGAATATCAGCAGCGCATGGTCCAGGCCGCATATCACGAATCCGTAACCAACGCACCGCAATGGAGCGCATCGTTCTGTTTGCCGGAGGGTTATTTACGCTTCTACACGCAGTACGCCGTTCAGCAGCCGTTGGAAATCATGATGAACCCCAATCAGGTTCAATTGCTCGGAGGCATCGCCGACAATTTTCTGTTCAAGGTTCTGATCGGGCGGAAACACGTGCAGCAGGTACCGCAGTGGTACGGCGAGACCATCGGTTTCTGGGATGGCGATACGTTGATCTCGTGGACGGCGAATATTCAGGGCTGGACGATCACGCATGGACTGTTTGAATTCAGCAATAAGATGGAATCCGTTGAAATATACACGCCACGCAAGGACGCCAACGGGGCAGTCACCGGTCTGACCGTGGAGTCGATATTCTACGATCCGGACGCTTTCGTCGCCCCGTTGCGTTCCACCATGAACTGGAACCGGACACAGAAACTCGACAGCCCTAACCTTCGCCACACCTTTGTCGAGTGCCTGAGCAATATCGTGAATGTCAACGGCAGGCCCGGACAGCTGAGTCCTAACGACGACCGGTATATTGACTACTACAACCGGCCCTGGGCAAAGAATTGGGAAAAGAATTTCGAAAAGGGTTGGGATAAACCGGATACGGATCTCCCTGCCGGAATTCTCGATATCTTTAAGTAAACCGTTGCTTGAAAAACTGGGGAAATCAGCAATCAGCAATAGTTCCCTTTCCTGAATCCAAAAGGGAACTATTGCTGATTGCATATTGCTGATTGCTGATTGCTGATTTCCCCAATTTTCACGGCTCAGTCCAGCACGTTTCCCGCCTTCTTCGCCTCTTCCACCGCTCGGCTGTCGTTCGGATACCAGTAATGCAGATGGCAGTTTTCGCACGCGCGGTCCACGTGTTCGATGGCGCTGAACAGCGCCTTCGTATCCCGCTTGTCCACCGCCGCCAATGTCATCGTCGCGGCGTCCTGCAGCCGTTTTGCCCTGCGGATAAAGCTTGGCCGGTCGTTATCGATTAGTTTCTGAATCGCTTCCGGCTCCAGTTCCACCTGAGGAAACTTCGAGGTATCGCCGGGCTGAGCCACTTTGCGGCCTTCCATCATGGCCAGATTCATTCCTTCGAAAAGGACAAACGCCCGGTTTCGAACTTCCTTCCAGTCATCGTCCGTTTTCGGCGCTTTTTGCGTGATCACGCCGTGTTCGTCGCCAATTTCGGCCACTGCTTCGAACAGGAAGTCGCCGCTGGGGTCGATCATCGAGTCCATAATGTCTTTTATCGCCGCGTTCATGCGAATTGGCGACGGCTCCGGTGTGCTGCGGCATCCGTTCAGGATGAAAACTCCAAATATAAGAATCCATTTATTTTTCAACAATGCTCTCCTGTCATCAACGACGCGCAGGTCCATCAATACCACACCGGTGCCGGATCGCGGCGAACACTTCTATTGACGGATGTCTGAAGAATTCTTAATTTGATATTCATTGGAGACGATGATTAAATTCTGGCGATCTCATCCGAAAGGAGATATCGGGCAATGAAGGTTCGGCATCATTTTTTGACGGCAGTGGTTTTGATTACCCTGTTTGCATTTCCAGCGCTCTCCCATCATTCGTTTGCCATGTATGACCAGACGAAGACTGTAACCTGGACAGGAGTGGTTACCGGTTTCAGCGGGCAGCCGAACCATGCGGAAATCCAGTTCATTGCGATCGGCCCGAACGGCAAGCCGATGCTGGAAAAGGACAAGGATGGCAAGGAAATCCCCGGTAAGTATGTTCGTTGGGGAGTCGAGATGGCCGGCGCCGCAGCGGTGGCCCAGCAGGGAATCACGGCGAACAGCTTTGTCGCGGGGACTGTGTTCAGCGTCAAACTCAATCCCATGCGGGATGGAACGAATTTCGGCTCCCGGGTTGGCGCGATCGCGAAGTGCCCCATCAATGAAGAAACCAAGAAGCCCATACCACCGGAGGCCGGCAAACATTGTGACTCTGTGAAGGGCGCTCAGATTCTGGGCGGCGACCGTTTCTGAGCATCCCATAGGTTGAAGTGACGGACGTATGTCCGTTTGAATCCCGAGCCTGAACACCGCCCTCCAGAGTTTGGAGGGCGTTTTTCTTATCGAAGGAGCAATTTCGCTTGAATGAGTTTGCCCTCTGGCTATCCCGGACCTATCCCAGTGTTTTGATTCAAACTCATAACGAATGGATGATTCCGACGATTCAATCGATCCATATCGCGGGTATCGCCATTGTGCTTGGTTCTGTGTTCATGATCGATTTGCGTATCCTCGGTCTTGCCGGGAAAGATCAAACCTTGCGTCAAACGACGAAGCGGTTTGCTCCCTGGCTTCTGTGGGCTTTGGCGGGATTAGTGGTGACTGGCGTTTTGATGGTAATTGGCGAGCCGGTGCGTGAGCTGATGACCGTTTCGTTCTGGCTGAAAATGGCCCTGATCGGAGTGGGAACTTCCGTCGCAGCGCTGTTTTTGAAGACCCTGAAAAGTAATGAACAGAAGTGGGAAGATGCCATGACCCGGCGTCTGTCGGTCAGACTGATGGCGATTGTCACGTTTTTCGTCTGGCTGGCTGTTATTGTATTGGGACGATTGATCGCCTATGACCATATCTGGGGATCCTGGTCGCCCGCTCACCGGCTCTAGATTCCACTCATGGCAATTGAAGAAATTCTGAAGTCCATCGAAAACACGAGCATCGCTTCGGCCATTCGCGATTCGCTTTATCTGTTTCCGATGCTGGAATCCGTTCATGTGATGGGCCTGGCCCTGGTCGTGGGCACCATTGTGGTCATCGACATGCGTCTGCTTGGCTTCGCATCGACGCATCGGCCCTTTCACAAGGTCGCGGCGGATCTGCTGAAATGGACGTGGCTTGCTTTTGCCATCACCTTCATTACCGGCGGACTGATGTTTACGACCAATGCAGCGGTCTACTATCACAATCCGGTCTTCCGGGCGAAGATGGCATTCCTGCTGTTGGCCGGAATCAATATGGCCTATTTCGAGCTGACCACCGGCCGTTCGGTGCGGCGATGGGATACTGCATCGTCCCTTCCGGCTGCCGCGAAACGCGCAGCCGTGATCTCGCTGATATTGTGGACAAGTATTATTTTTCTCGGCCGCTGGATCGGTTTCACGACAACCCGAACTTCGACGAAGGAACTGTCGCCGGCCGAGATCAATCTCGACGATCTGTTCCCCGGCGCAGGCAACGATTCGACAACTCCTGCGCCATCGTCAGATCCCAAAAAGTAACAGTACGTTTTACTTAAAAATGTCGAGAATCCCGGGAGGCAAATCGCTGTCCGGCGGCTTGTCCCAGCCAGCTTCAAAATACTTCTCCCAGTTCTTCGCCCATGGCCGGCCATAGTAATCTACATATCGCGGATCGTTTGGCGCCAGCTGCGCCGGCCTGCCGTTGACATTCACGATATTGCTCACACAATCGACAAACGTGTAACGGCGAGTAGGATCGTCCATCGTGGCGCGGCGCACGAAACGATAAGTCGCCCGTACCGGTGCAACGAAGGCATCCGGGTCGTAAAAAATCGCCTCGTGGTCCAGTCCGATAAAGTTGCCGTTGGCGTCGAGCGCCGGTTTCCATGTCTCGACAGTTTCCAGCTTGTCGCTGGTTTCAAACATCGAATGGGTTAGCGTCCAGCCTTGAATATTCGCGGTGTGCGTCACCAATGTAGTTCCGTCCCAGAATCCGATTGTTTCGCCGTACCACTGCAAAACCTGCTGGACGTGAGATTCCTTGCCGATCATGACCTGTCGCAGGAAGTTGTCGGCAATGCCGGAAATGGTTTGCATCATCCGAGGCGTCATCGTGAGCTGAAAATCTCCGGCGCGGGAAGGCTGCGACCACCAGCGGATAAAGCCTTCCGGATAGCAAAAGCCGGCATTCCATTGCGGCGCGTTGGTCACCGCTTCGTGATAGATCAATTGCACCATGCGCTTCTGATACTCCGGCGTTAGCAGCGACAGCACTGTCGGCGCCTGGCTGACACCCCAAATCCACTGGGCGCCGCGGTCCGCATTGTTGTCGCGCTGGTAATAACCGTCCCAGTCCGGTGTGGTGGCCTTGGTGTAAACAGTCGGTCCGCCCCTGGCTTTAGCCGCGGCCAATAGCGCGGCGTAGTGCTCCTTCGCGGTTTTGTAGGGATACGGACTGAGTATACTTTCGCGCGTGAGGTCCGTATCGCAGTTGCCCCACGATGCGGAGGTGGGAGGATTCTGGCCGATGCGTTGCTGATTCCACATCTCGGATAACTGCGCTGGCGTGTTGCAGCGGTAATAGCGTTTGTCCAGCCACAGATCCTTGTCTTTATAGAAATTCTTGGAGAGGAACAAATCCAATGGCAGTGGCTGCACTCCCGCCGGCGGTCCCAGGATCGCTGGAGCGGCGCGTCCTCCCCCGCGTCCACCGCCGCCCGGAGCGCCAGGCGGCTGCTGAAGGGCGGGCGCCTGTGGCGCGAAGATCGACATCAGGATCAGCGCAAGCAATAACAGAAATGGGGTTTTGTTTCTCATGGCGGCCGGCCCTCCGTGCGCGAATCATACATCGAGTGGAAGGATTTGCCCAATGGTGGAAGCCAGGCTGAAACGTGGGAAGTCTTGCAGTTCGTCGCGCCCTCCTCGCTGAAGAGGGCTGATGGAATGTTAAGGATCTCGCTCTGGAATTGGGCGATGCTACTTGTTGACCGGTGCGCAGAAACGGTCGAAGGCCGTCGTCAATTCCTGGGCAATCTGAGGTGCTTCCCGACCTTCAATCTGGTGCCGTTCGAGCATGAACACCAATTGGCCGTTTTGAAACATGCCAATGGATGGCGACGACGGACGGTAGCCCGTGAAATGTTCTCGCGCCCGATCAGTCGCATCAATGTCCGCGCCGGCAAATACAGTGACGACACGGTCCGGCACCACGGAATGCTTCAGCGCCATTGCAATCCCCGGCCGCGCTCTGCCGGCCGCGCAGCCGCAGACGGAATTCACGACCATCATCACTGTTCCGGGCGCCTGGATGGCAGCATCCACCTCCGCCGGTGTCCGCGCTTCCTTCACGCCGATCTGGGTTAATTCATCTCGCATGGGTTTGATCAATACTTCTGGATATGGCATAAGCCTATCCTAACATAGACGAGCGCTTCGCGATTGGTGGAGATCAGCAATAGTAGGGAATAGGGGACTATTGCTGATTGCATATTGCTGATCGCTGATTTCCCTGACTCCTCAGAGAGGAGGGGTGGCTGTGCGCACGAATAAAATGTCGCGAAGCCACCTCAGCGCCGCACATACGGGGTGGTGTTGGTCGAATAAACTCAATTCAAATGCCCCCAACCCGTGGATAATTCTCATCAGGTAAATCATGACCCGCCAGACATCGCTCGGCCCGCCCGTTCCAGAATTGCCCGTGATCGATGTCGAGCGCGCCCAACAACACTATCGGGACGCACTCGGTTTTGCAGTGAACTGGATTCTCCCCGACAAGCAAATGGGCGCAGTCTCCCGAAATGACTTCGCCATTTTCTTTCGCAAGCGACTCCCGCCGTTCGATCCGGCGGTGCACTGGATTTTTGCGACAGATATCGATGCAACTTACCAGGAATTGAAATCGTCGGGCGCAAAAATTGTTGAACCTCTGGAAAAGAAACCTTGGGGCTTGTGGCAGTTTGCAATCGAAGATCTGGATGGAAACTGTTTCTATATTCATCACGATTGACCGAGCATCCCATTGTTGGAAAGCCGTCCAATCAACGGTGTTTCGAGTATGTGGCTTTGTGTCACGCAAGGAAATGACCCAGCGCAAAACTTATACAAATCCGTCGGTTTCACCAAGACCGGGAGTGTGCGAGCGCTTCGATCAGGTTCGGACCAATTAATGGACGAAATGTCACTGTCGCTCGGCCCAACTCGAAGTTAATTCAATAATAACCATTACAAGGGGGAGGGACTGTAGAATGTGCCTCCATGAAACTTCCAGGCCTTCTTCTCGGATTTTCAGTCGCCTCCTGCTCTTTACTATTCGGCGCTGCACAGGCACCCGCGAATAACGGCGCCGTTATCCTGCAGGCCAGAAACGTATCGTTGCGGCTGGACGGATTCTTTTACGAGACCGCTTCAGGCCGAACCTACCTTCCGGCCGTTACACCGCCTCCAATCGTATCCACAACAGCCTGGACGCGAGAGTCGATGATGCCGGACGGTCATGTCATTCGAATCGCGGTAACACCGCAATCCAATACGTTCTCCGCAAAGCTGGAAGCGCGTCCCAACGCAGACATCGTGCGGTGGGGCCTTGCCATCGAAGCATCTTCAGACGAGTACTACACCGGCTTGATGGAACGCGTCGTCGACGGCGCTCAACAACTCTCCTGGGCGCCGGGCATTACTGCCGCAATGAACCTGCGCGGCCGCAGAGTCGATATGCTGGTAAAACCCACGACGTCGATCTACGCGCCGTTCTACCTCTCTTCCAAAGGTTATGCAATGTTCGTGAAAGGGACCTGGCCCGGTGCGTTCGACTTCGGGTCGACGCAGCCGGACCGGACACGCATCGAATTTGAGGGCAGTGGCATGGACTTCGTTATCTACACGAGTGCCGATCCCGCGGATTTGATCAAAGCACACGCCAAGGAAGTCGGACTTCCCGTTTTGCCTCCGAAGTGGACTTATGGGCCGTGGCGTTGGCGCGATGAGCATACGCAACGCACGGCGTATTACGACGGCACACCAGTTACGGGACCCTTCAATTCCGAAGTGATGGAAGACGTTCTAATGATGAAGGCCTACGGCATTCCCAATGCCGTTTACTGGATTGACCGTCCGTGGGGGCCGGGTCCAATTGGTTACGACGATTTCGATATCGACGAAAAGCGTTTGCCGCATTTCGCCGACATGGTCCGCTGGCTGTCGGCAAATAACGCCCGCACGGTATTATGGATCGCGCCATTCGTTAACGGAAAAATGGCTGCTGAAGTTCAATCGCGTAAACTCGGCATTCCCGCGCAAACCCGGCCTGCAAATGGGCAAAATTACCCGCTCATTGATTTGACAAATCCGGCAGGTAAAGCATTCTGGCAGGACGGCATTCAAAAACTCCTCCGCCTCGGTGTCGCCGGTTTCAAGCTCGATCGTTCAGAAGAAAATATTCCGGAAAACGGTCCTGAAAAAGTTTTCGATGGACGCAGCCTGCGTGAACACCGCAATGCTTATCCGGTCCTTTTTGTCCAGACCGCCTACGAAGTGGCGCAAAAATATCGCGGCAATGATTTCGTCGTGATGCCGCGCGCCGCGTACACCGGCTCATCGCGTTACGGAGTTTTCTGGGGCGGCGATATCGGCGGCACTCAGGAAGGACTGCGCGCATCGATCATCTCGGTGCAACGCGCGGCGGTGATGGGATATCCCAATTGGGGCTCGGATACCTGTGGCTACAACGAACAACTCATGGAACAGGAAGTGTGCGGCCGCTGGCTGGCGTTCTCCGCGCTGACGCCAATCATGGAAGTTGGGCCGACTCGCAACGTCGCATTCTGGAACACGCCCCGCGCGCCGCAATATGACGACACGTTGATTGCGTTGTGGAGAATGTACGCGCGGCTGCATCAGCGGTTAATCGACTACTCGTATCGGTTGGCGCAGGAAGCTCATGCCACGGGTATGCCGATTGTCCGTCCGATGTTCGTCGTCGATCCCAGACATTCCGAGGCCTGGAGCAATTGGTGGACATACATGTATGGCCCGGACATCGTCCTTTCGCCAGTGTGGGAGAAAGGCATCCGCAAGCAGCAGGTGTACCTGCCGCCGGGCGCGCGGTGGCGCGATGCATGGAATCCGCAAACGATTTATGACGGCGGCAAAACCGTCACAGTCGCCGCCGAAACACATCAACTCCCGTTGTTCGTGCGGGTCGGGTCGTCGCTCAATCTCGGCGATCTCAATCGAGAGTGGCAGGAATCGCAGGCGATCGCGAAAAATAAACCGGACTTGAAGACGCTTGAAGCCAGCGTGAACGCCTGGTTTGCAAGAAATCAGAGGTAGTTCCGCTGACCATGCCTACTGGGGATTTTGAAAGTAAGATTCTCCCCGTTGTTTCTGCAAATTGCGGATCGGCTCATTGACAAAACGGATGAATGGATAAAGCGCGCGAAAAGTCTCCAGCAGCGTTGGGCCGAACTTCGCCGAGGTGACCATCTCTACCGGCAATGATCGCGTCGCGAGCAATTGCCTGAAGCGAAGATAATGTTCTGCCGGATGATCCCTGGCGAAACCTCGCGGCACGCGCTCCAGCCGGCTGCCGGAAACTTCTCCGAAAAGGCGGCGGAATGACGGTGCTTTCACGATTTTTTCAAACGCTCTGAGATTTTCCGCAATATGCGAGCGCACGGCCTGCAGATCGCGCGGCTCCGGCATATAAAGCCCGCCGCCAATGTAAAATTCCGTCGCGGATATATGAAAGTAAAACCCGGCTCCACGATGCTGGGCTATTCCCACTGGAGGAAAACCGGCTGCGACATGGATTTTATACGGAGACTTGTCCTTGGAGAACCGTGTGTCGCGGTAAATCCGAAACAGACTGGCCTTGCGCGACGCCTGAAAATCCGGCGCGAATCGCTTGAACTCCGGCGCGAGCGCATCCACAATCGCTTCCATCGGCCTGCGCACGAATTCCTCATAAATCGCTTTGCGCGGCTGAAACCAGGCGCGTTTGTTGTTGCGCTTCAGGCCTTTGAGAAACTTCAGTCCTTCTTCCGGAAATGAGGGAATCTTTGCCATCACGCTGCCGAAACATCTTACTTTACTTGGCAACAGCACCATTCTGGAATAGATTCACTCCGCGAAAGGCTGGTGACCATGCTCCGATTTCCTGGCGTTTTATTGCTGGCTGCCTGCGTTCTTCACGCAGCTCCGCCGTTGCGCGCAACCTCCTGTGAGGATCTCGCGAAACTGTCCATCGCCAATACCACTATTACCCTGGCACAATCCGTCGCCGCCGGAGCCTTCACCGCACCCGCACCGGCTGCCGGAGCCCCCGCTGCAGCGGCGCGCGGCGGCAATCCCTATGCGGATTTGCCGGCGTTCTGCCGCGTGCAGGCGACATTGAAGCCGTCGAATGACTCCAACATCAAAATGGAGATCTGGCTCCCGGCAGCCACCTGGAACGGAAAACTGCGCGGTACCGGCAACGGTGGACTGGGCGGTGGCGCAACGGTCGGTGCAGGGCCACTGGCCGCCGGGCTACGGCTTGGCTATGCCACGGCCGGAAACAACACCGGCCATGAAGGAGATTCCAGCTATGCCATGAGCCACCCGGAACAGATCAAAGATTTCGGCTATCGCTCTGCGCATGAAATGACAGTTACTTCAAAAGCGTTGATCAAAGCGTTTTATCCAACACCATTGAAATACTCCGTAATGGCCGAAGGCGGTGGCGGCACCATTGCGGCGTTGAGCGAAGCGCAACGCTACCCGGATGAATACGAGATCATTGCCATCACCGGTATGTCGTCGAACCTTTCGCGCCATACATTCGGCCAAATGTGGATCTGGTACGCCACCCACAAAGATGACGCCAGCTTCATTCCGGCAGACAAATACCCCGTGCTTCACGAAGCCGCATTGAATGCCTGCGACTCCCTGGATGGATTAAGAGACGGCATCATCGGCGCTGTCGAGAAATGTAAATTCGATCCTGTCGTGACTCAATGCAAAGGTGCGGACGACGGTAAGTGTCTCACCGCGCCGCAGGTCGAAGCCGCGCGCAAAATTTATGCCGGGCCGGTCAATCCGCGCACGAAGGAAGAAATCTACTCGCCGTTGTATCCGGGCAGCGAACTCGGTTGGGGACAACTTGCCGGTGGCGCCACGCCGTTAGGCATTCCGGTTGATTTCTTCAAGTACTATGTCTTCAAGGATCCCAATTGGGATTACAAATCGCGTCCACTCAACTGGGACAGCGATGTCGCGCTGGCGGAACGGCCCGATGTGGCGCCGGTCAATGCGGTCAATCCCGATCTGCGTCAGTATTTCGCCCGCGGCGGAAAACTGCTCTTAGTTGGCGGCTGGAACGATGCCAGCGTGCCGCCGAAAGTGGCTGTGAACTACTACAGGAAGGTTGTCGACAAGGTTGGCGCGAAAGCCGTTCAGGATTCCATGCGCTTTTTCATGGTTCCCGGCATGGGCCACGGCGGCGGCACGACCGGCGTCGAGAATTTCAACTACGATCCGCTGGCCACGATCGAGCAATGGAAGGCCACGGGCAAGGCGCCGGACACGCTGATATTCGATCACTATAAGAATGGAGCGAAGATCGGCCAACGCCTGGTTTGCCAGTATCCAAAAGTTGCAACCTACAAAGGAAGCGGGAATACTGAAGATCCTGCAAGTTTTGTCTGCAAATAAACAGGAGGGGAAAAGACTCATGAAAACACGTTTCACGTTGATAGCTCTCGGTCTGGCTGCGGTCATCGCCACCGCTGGATTGCTGGCGGCGCAGGATCCGGTTGTGGGCGCAAGCGATCCGGAATCCCTGTTCACCAGCAAGGATCCCAAGCTCAATACCAACAAACAGGCCGCGATGCACATCATGCGCGATCTGCTCGAAGCCGGCCACTGGGACGAGGCGCCAAAATGGCTGACTGAAAAATACATTCAACACAATCCGTGCTGTGCGAATGGCCGCCAGACCGTCATGAACTTTTTCGGTGGACGTGGCGCTCCACGGCCGATTCCGGACAAGAACAGCTGGAATACAAAAGTGGTGTCAGTGGTGGCCGAAGGGGATTACGTTACGGTTGCTGTCATGCGTCAGTGCTCCGATCCGCGCACGCCAGGAAAAACCTATACGACAACGTGGTTCGATATGTGGCGCTTTGTCGACGGAAAGGCGGACGAGCACTGGGACTACGGTACGATTGCGGCGCCGGGCGACGCTCCGGATTGCGCACGCGCCGCAACAGCTCCAGCTCCGGCAGCAGCTCCGGCCGGCGGCGGAAGAGGAGGCCAACGGTAGGGGGTTGGCCTCTCGTTGTCCGTTGTGAGTTGGACTGCTGTACGTTGTTACTTGTACTTGATGCATTGTTGGCATTGACCAAATTACCGACTTACCCAATGGCAAAACGAAGTCAGAGGAATGGGCTTGTGCATGAGGACTTTCGGTTGTCCGTTGTGAGTTGGATTGCTGTACGTTGACTGTTGGACTTGTTACGTTAGTGTCATTGGTGTCATTAGTGTCATTGCGAATTCGTTCAATCGAAGATTTTGCCGCGGCTGCTACACGACAAAACCTTCATTTGCCAATGGGAAATGACACCAATGACACCAATGACACTAATGACACCAAGTGCAACAGTCAACGTACAGCAATCCAACTCACAACGGACAACCGGCGTCCCCATGCACACGCTCATTCGTCTGACTTAATTTGCCATTGGGTAAGTGGGTAATTTGGTCAATGCCAACAATGCATCAAGTACAGGTAACAACGTACAGCAATCCAACTCACAACGGACAACCGGGCGTCCCCCCAACCCTACTTTCCCGCCGGTTCCACCGCTGTCGCTGCCGGCTTCGTCGTATATGACGCCGCTATCAATGCAATTGCATTCGCAATATCCATTTCCAGTTTTGGCCGAAACCCGCCGAGGTCGCCGCCGATTGCCTGATCCAACATGTGCTTTGCCCGGCGCAGGTTATTGATCGCAACTTCAGCCACCGGCCGCATTAGCGGATTATTCTCCTCTTCGATCGGATTCGCCGTCAGCGAGCGTGGCGACTTCACGGCACCTGGATTTTTGCGGCCGTATTCGATCGCGGCATTCACGTCTGCTATCGCGACGGCAATGGCATCCACACACTTTTGAGCATTGATTCGATCGTTGCCATTGCCACCGCGGCCCCGACCCTCTCCGTTCACCACGAGACGTTCCAATGTCGTACTCGCGCGTTTCAGAGATTCCAGCGTCGCTTCCAACGGCCGCACATCGGACACTTCAGGTTCCGGTTGGCGTGTCGCAACATCCCCGCGCGCGGGAACGTTGGCGTTGTTGCCGCGGGCATTACCGGCGCGCGCGGGGCCTCCGGAATTACGCGACGGATCGCCGGCATCGGTGATGCGCCGCACTCCTTCGGCATCCGGCGGTCCCGCCCGAAGTGCCGACGGACTTGCCTGGTAGCCATGCGTATGGCCGCTGCGGTCGGTGAATTCACCGACAATCTGGCCGAGATCATTGATCGCCCGCGCATTGGCGGCATACGGGGTATCCGGAAACTCCATCACGGCAAGTCCGCTTGCCGTGCGGCGAAAGCCGCGGAACGGACCCTGTGGGCCGTCCAATTGTCCCACCACGTCTCCCATGCTGTTCAGTCCGAGTACAGCACTGTAGGGGCTGTCGGAAACCTGAATTTTTGCGAAAGACTCGCCGGTGATGATGAATCCCTTGTCATCCGTTCCCGAGCCAAAATATCCGGCAACCTGTCCGCCATCGTTTATCGCAGTGGCGCTGCTGTTGCCTTTTTCAGGCAAGGTCAGAATCGTGTAGCGTCCGCCGCTCAGCAAAAAGCCGCGCCGCTGCCCGTCGCGTTGCTGGAAATCGCCGACAATCTGGCCGCGGTTGTTGATGCCGCGTGCGATGGTGTCGACACTGTCCGGCACATCGAAGGTTGAGAAATTGCCGCCGCCCAGCAGAAAGCCATGCCGTCCGCTACCTGGGTCTGAGCCGTAGGCGCCGACGATCTGTCCTTGATTGTTGATCGCATAGGCCGCGGTCCAGCGTGATCCCGGATAATCGATGGTTTGGAATCTGCCGTTGCTCACGCTAAAACCGTGCGTGCCACCGGCCGTATCGCTGTAATAACCGACCATTCGCCCGCTGATATCGATTCCTGTCGTGACGGTGCTGGCGCTTCCCGGCACATCAATAGTTGTGAATGCATACTCTCCCGCCGCAGCCGGCGCCTGCCGCGCCTGCACAACACCCAGCCCGATCGGAACAACGAGCGCGGCAACGGCGAAAGTCATTAATACCGCCATGCGGCTGAAATTGAGCCGATGGGAGATGCGGTTTTTCATAATGTCCTCAATCCTTGTCTTGAGATTGGCTCCAGCGACTCCGGAAACGCAAACCAGAGCAGACTCCTTATAGAACTTGCACACTTTGAGAATTCCTTCAGCGTAAGCTTCCGGTTCACCGCCGCGATGCAACACTTCTTCATCGCAGGCCCGCTCGCGTTCTTCAACAAGACGGCGCTCGATCCACCACACCAGGGGATGAAACCAGAACAGCGCTTCCACAACCATGTGAAGCGACGCGGCAAAGTTGTCCTTCCGTCTCACGTGACACATTTCGTGCAGGACAATCGAATCGATTTGTTCGGTAGTAAGCCTGTCGGTTAAACCATCCGGCAGCAACAGCACCGGACGGAGAATTCCGACAATACCCGGCTCAACAGCCCGCGGCGCAACAAAGCAGGGAATGGGAAAATCCAATTCCAGCGGCGTCGCGCCTTGCAGCGAAGAGCGCAGACGCCACCATTCGCGCAACCAGAGCAAAAGCACGAGTCCGGCGCCGGCGAGCCACAACGTCGCGAAAATGTGCGGTAATAAAATGGTCCAGTTGGAGGTTACCTGTGAATCTGAAAGCAAAGCCGGTGCGGCGTTGCCTTGCGTCGTCCAGCTTATCGTCGCTGGAATTGCGGCGCTGAAGGGCTGATGTATGGCTTCGACTGTGGAAACGACGCGGTCCGACGCGGTTCCTGGCTCAACGGGCAATTTGATGAAATGGCCCAGGCTGGTCAGCAGCGAGAACGGGACCAGGAATTTCAACGATGCTGCCAGCCATAGCCGATAACGCACGGCGGCACGGTTGCTGCGCATCAGGAAGCTGAGTATCACCACACCGCCGCCAAACAGCGTCGATTGCCAGAGGTGATTCGCCAGCGGCGCAAGCAACTGCGGCATCATTTTGCTTTGTCCTTCTTCGAAAGCCGTTTCAGGGCTTTTTCCGCTTCCTTGATATCGTCCAGCGTCAGATCGCCGTTTTCGACCAGTCGTGCCATCACCGGCTTGGTGCGGCCGCGAAACAGACTAATCAGATCGTCAATCAGCCGGTTCTCCGCGGCATCGCGCGTGATCGCCGCTTCGAAGATGTTGGCGTTGCTGATGCGCTTGACCAGCTTCAACGCGCCTTTGCCTTCCATGCGGTAAACCGTCGTCTGAATGGTGGTGTAGGCGGGACGATCCTTTTCCGGAAAGGTTTCGTGAATTTCCCGGATCGAACAGGCTCCCCGGTTCCACAACGCTTCCATGATCTGCAGTTCAAGTTTAGTCAGTTTTGGATGCTTCATAATCGAACCACGAATGACGTTAGAGTAACTATGTGTGTAGTTGAATGTCAAGGAGAATTATGCGGCAGTACCTGGTCCAGATTTTTTCTAAATTATGAACGATGCGCAGGCTGTGCACGGTCATAGACCGTGGCTTTTCTGCGGATTTTGAAAAGGTTCCAGAGACGAATTGCCAGCAATATCCCGAGCAGCACCGCATAAATCAGCGGTTTGGTGATATCGCTTTTCACACGCCACCAAAAATGAATCACTCCAAGTATGGACGTGATGTAAATCGCCTTGTGCAGCGTGTTCCAGCGCTTGCCGCCGAGCCGGCCGATCCATTTTTTCGTCGAGGTAACCGCCAACGGAATCATCAGCACAAACGCGATGAAGCCGACCGTGATGAACGGCCGCTTGGTGATGTCTTCAATCGTTGTATGAATATCGAAATTAACGGTGAACCAGATGTATGAAATGAAATGCAGCAGCCCGTAGAAGAATGCAAACAGGCCGAGCATGCGGCGAAAGCGGATCACCCAATTCCAGCCGGTGATCAGCCGAAGAGGCGTCATGGTGAGAGAAATCAGAACGAAGCGCAGCGTCCAGTCGCCGGTGCGATCGGTAATGAGGCCGGGTGGGTCGGCGCCGAGCGATTCCTGGTTGAAAAAGATTGCCCACAGCAACGCGGCCAGGGGGCCGAGGCACAGCAGGAAGACCAGCGGCTTGGCCACCTTCACTGGAGCGGGCATGAGTCTATTTAGTAGTTCTTCTTCAGATCCATGCCGGAGTACATACTGGCGACGTAATCCGTGTAGCCATTGAACATCAGCGTGTTCTTCCTCGTGATGGAATTCAGCAGGCCGCCTCCGAGCCGCCGTTCTGTGGCTTGACTCCAGTTCGGATGACCGACCTCCGGATTCACGTTGGCATAGAAGCCATAAGCCTGCGGCCAGGCAATGTTCCAGGAATTTCGAGGCTGTTGTTCGACGAAGCGAATTGCAGTGATGGCCTTGATTCCTTTGAAACCATACTTCCAAGGCGTTACTAAGCGTAGTGGCGCGCCATTTTGCGCCGGACCCGGGTGACCGTATACGCCGACTGCCAGCATGGTGAGGGGGTTCATCGCTTCATCCATACGCAGTGCTTCGATATATGGCCACTGCAAACCGCCGCCAAAGCCCTTTTGTCCGGGCATACGATCTGGGGCATAAAGCGCACGAAACTCCACATATTTGGGATTGCCGGCCGGTTCCAGGCGCTTGATCAGGTCGGCCAGTGGGAATCCATGCCATGGAATGACCATTGACCACGCTTCGACACACCGCATGCGGTAGACGCGGTCTTCCATGACAACGCCCTTCAGCAGGTCTTCGATGGAGTATTTCGCCGGTTTCTTTACACCGTCGACTTGAACAGTCCACGGCGATGTCTTAAAGCCACCGATGTTTTTTGCAGGGTCGTCCTTCTCGGTGCCGAACTCATAGTAATTATTCCAGCTGGTAACGTCCTTTTCAGGGGTCTTGGCCTCAGTGGTGTCATACTTTCCGGCCCGTGCGGCAAGCGCAGAAGTCGGCAGCAGGGACCCGATCGCGCCGGCTCCGGCGGCTGCCGACAGTGTCTTAAGGAACGTGCGACGGTTGCGGAATATCGACTCGTCGGTGATTTCCCGCCACGGAATATCGTTTCCGTATTTATTGACCATGCTGCACCTCGCTGAAAGCCTGATTTGTTGGACGACTTGCCTATTATACCCGTTTGACGCGCTCAAACCTCAATAGAGAAGGGAGTAAAGTTGGTTTTCCGGTCGTAATAGTCCTCGTTTTCGGCGCGTTTGAGGAAATTGACGACCAAATAAGTAAAAGGTGTGATGACGGCTTCCCAGCTGACCTTAATTAAATAATTTGTAATCATCACGCTGATCACCAGGTCCCGGGACCAGATGCCGAGAAATGCGACGGGGTAAAACACCAGCGAATCGACGCCTTCGCCAACAATTGTCGAACCAATGGTCCGCATCCATAAATATTTGCCGTTCGTCAGCACTTTCATTTTGGCAAGCACGTAGGAATTGGCGAACTCGCCGAGAAAAAACGCCGAGAGCGATGCAAAGACAATCCGCGGCGTGTTTCCAAACACGGCAACATACGCACCCTGATCGTTCCAGCCCGGCGCCGGACGAAGGCTGACGACAATCCAGCTCATCAACGAAGCGAAAATCACCGCGCTGAAGCCTGCCCATACGACCTTGCGGGCGCGGGCATAGCCGTACACTTCGGTGAGCACATCGCCGAAAATGTAGCTGATTGGAAAAAACAACACGCCTGCGCCGAACGTGAACGGCCCGAGAGTCGTGAACCCCAGGTGGAATGGCCCGACGGTTGCGACCTTCGCGGCGCCAATCAGGTCGGAGCACAACAGGACCGTGACGAAGGCAGCCATGACAAGGTCGTAGTATTTATAAGTTCTTCGCGACATCGGTTTATCCGGGAGGTCGTATGGTAGCAGATTTGAAATGGATTGAGTCCGCTGTTGCCACGCGTTCTAGAATTCCAGATCTCTGAGGAGCAGATTTGAAAGCTGAGTCCGCCGTCGCCATGCGTTTTAAGAATGCGAGATCTCTGATGAGAAGTTTCAAATGGATCGAGTCCGCTGTCTTCACGCGTAGTAGGACTTCGAGATCTCTGAGGAGCAGATTTGAATGGATTGAGTCCGCTGTCGCCACGCATAGTGGGACTTCGAGATCTCTGAGGAGCAGGTTTGAATGGATTGAGTCCGCTGTCGCCACGCATAGGACTTCGAGATCTCTGAGGAGCAGATTTGAATGGATTGAGTCCGCTGTCGCCACGCATAGTGGGACTTCGAGATCTCTGAGGAGCAGGTTTGAATGGATTGAGTCCGCTGTCGCCACGCATAGGACTTCGAGATCTCTGAGGAGCAGATTTGAATGGATTGAGTCCGCTGTCGCCATGCGTTTTAGGAATTCCAGATCTATCAGGAAGTGGAAATTGCCCTCCTGAGTCAGGAGGGCAGCGTCATAGCGCTGCAAGCGCTATGACGCGAGGGGTGGTTCCCACAACGACACGCGCAGGTCGCAATCGCAACGGCAATCTGAAACCGATGTATTTCTATCGATAGGTATAAGCTTATCTGAAATCGATATTCCAAATCGGCGATTGGCAATTCCAGATTGCTCAGGCACGCTTATAAATGGTTCACCCCTGCAGCAATTGCCGCAGCACGTACTGCAATATCCCGCCGTGGCGGTAATACTGAATTTCGTAAGGCGTGTCGATGCGCGCGATTGCTTCAATTGTTCGCACTTTGCCATCCTCGCCCGTTACGCTGATCGATACCTTCTGTCCTGGCTTCAGTCCCGCCGCAATGCCGTGAATATCGAATGTCTCGAAGCCCGTCAACCCCAGCGATTCTGCGGTCTCGCCGGGCAAATACTGCAGAGGCAGTATCCCCATACCCACCAGATTACTGCGGTGAATGCGTTCGTAACTCTCTGCCAGCACCGCACGAATTCCAAGCAACCGCGGGCCCTTGGCTGCCCAATCGCGGGACGATCCGGAGCCGTATTCCTTGCCGGCCAATATCAGCAGCGGCACGCCTTCGGTTTCGTACTGCATGGCAACATCGAAAAGCGAAGCCTGCTTTTTATCCGGCAGATGCAGCGCCAGGCCGCCTTCGGTGCCGGGCAGCATGAGATTGCGCAGGCGAATGTTGGCAAAGGTTCCCCGCATCATCACTTCGTGGTTGCCACGCCGTGCGCCGTACGAATTGAAATCCTTCGCTGCGACCCCTCGCTCGATCAGATATTTTCCTGCCGGACTGTCCGCCGCGAACGACCCGGCAGGCGAAATATGATCGGTGGTCACCGAGTCGCCCAGCACCGCCAGTACGCGCGCCCCACGAATATCTGCGGCAGGTGGCGGATCCTTCGGCATGTTGTCGAAAAATGGCGGCTGCTTGACGTACGTCGACGTTTCATCCCATTGGAAGCGCTCGCCGACCGGAGCCTGCAGCGCCTTCCAGCGTTCATCGCCCTGCAGCGATTCTTCATAGGCCTTGTGGAACATTTCGGGCTTTAGGGTGGAGCTGATGGTGTCCTGAATTTCCTTTTGGCTTGGCCAGATGTCGCGCAGAAATACGTCCTGACCTTTGTCGTTCGTGCCCAGCGGTTCAGTGGTGAGGTCTTTGTCCATGTGACCGGCGATGGCGTATGCCACGACCAGCGGCGGCGATGCCAGGTAGTTTGCGCGCACCTGTGGATTGACACGGCCTTCGAAATTTCTGTTGCCGCTGAGCACCGCAGCAACCACGAGGCCGCCTTCCTTCACGGCGGCGCTGACCGGATCCGGCAACGGACCGCTGTTGCCGATGCACGTGGTGCAGCCGTAGCCGACGAGATGAAAACGCAGTTTCTCCATGTAAGGAAGCAGGCCGGCGTCCTTCAGATAATCCGTGACCACGCGCGAACCTGGCGCAAGGCTCGTCTTCACCCAAGGCTGTACGGCCAGTCCTTTTTCCACGGCTTTCTTTGCTAACAGACCGGCGGCAATCATCACCGAAGGGTTGGATGTATTTGTACAGCTGGTGATCGCCGCAATGACGACCGAACCGTGACTGACGTTGTAGCTGCTGCCATTGTCTTTGACGGTGATGGATCCGATGCCTTTTGCCTGTTTATCCAGCGACGGCAATGCGTCGCGAAATACCTGCTTCGATTTGCCCAGTGGCACGCGATCCTGCGGCCGCCGCGGCCCGGCGAGGCTGGGCTCCACTGTCGCCAGATCCAATTCCATGGTTTCGCGGAATACCGGATCGGCTGTCTGATTGGTGCGGAACATCCCTTGCGCTTTGGCGTAGGTTTCGATCAATGCAACTTGTTGCGGAGAGCGGCCGGTGAGACGCATGTAGCGCAGGGTTTCCTCATCGATTGGAAAGAATCCAATCGTCGCGCCATACTCCGGCGCCATATTCGCGATAGTGGCGCGATCGGCAAGGCTCAGGCTGGCAATGCCAGGCCCGAAGAATTCGACAAATTTGCCGACGACCCCCTTGGCGCGCAGCATTTGTGTGGCGGTGAGTACCGCATCCGTTGCGGTGACGCCTTCGCGCAGCTGGCCATGAAACTTGAATCCAAATACCTGGGGGATCAGCATCGACAGGGGTTGTCCCAACATCGCGCTTTCAGCTTCGATGCCGCCGACGCCCCAGCCCACCACGCCAAGACCATTGACCATCGTGGTGTGGGAATCGGTGCCCACGACCGTGTCCGGGTAAGCGCGCAAAACACCCTGCGCTTTGTCGACAAACACCACCGGAGCGATGTACTCGATGTTGACTTGATGGACGATGCCCACATCCGGCGGTACGGCGCGAAAATTCTGAAAGGCGTTTTGGCCCCACTTCAGAAACATGTAACGCTCGCGATTGCGTTCCAACTCGCGGTCTGCATTAAAGCCGAACGCTTCCGGCGTGCCGAATTGATCGACTTGTACGGAATGGTCGATCACCAGATCCACCTGTTGCAGCGGATTGATTTTCCTCGGATCGCCGCCCATGCGCGCGATCACATCGCGCATCGTGGCCAGGTCGACTACGGCCGGCACTCCGGTGAAGTCCTGCATGAGGACGCGTGCCGGCCGGAAAGCAATTTCGCGTTCCGCGGCATCCGGCGAAAGAGATTTCGCGATCGCACGCACATCGTCCGCGGTAACGGTCACGCCGTCTTCAAAGCGCAACAGATTTTCCAGCATTACCTTCAACGAGAACGGCAATCGAGCGAGTGAACCGGCGCCGGATTTTTCGGCTTGTTCGAGCGAGAAGTATTGGTATTCCGCGGAGCCCGCGGCCAGCTTGGATTGCGCGGCGAAACTGTTCATCGAAAAATTATAGCATTCAGGAGATGGTGACCCCGAGCAGTCTGCCGACGAAGAATGTCAGCGCCGAGGTGCAGGCGCCAATCGCAACCATGCGGATTCCGCTGTAAACCATATTGCGTCCGGTGAAGATTGAAATCAGCGCGCCGACGATAAACAAGGCAATGACGCACAGCACGGTACTGGCGAGAAAGGCGCTCTGACCACGAATCAAAAAGTAGGGAATGATCGGAAAAATGGCGCCCACTGCAAACGCGGAAAACGAACTGAATGCCGCGGTCCAGGGCGAGCCAAGCGATGCGGGGTCCAGTCCGAGTTCTTCCAGGGCAAGCGTTTCAATTGCTGTTTTCGGATTGGAAATAATCTCGCGGGCCACTTCTTCGGCTTGTTTGGCTGGAATGCCCTTGGCCTGATAGATCAACGACAGTTCTTCCATTTCTTCTTCCGGCGTGGCTTCCAGTTCCTGACGTTCCAGTTCCAGCTGCTGCTCGTATAATTCGCGCTGCGACCGCACCGAAACATATTCGCCGGCCGCCATGGAAAACGCGCCCGCCAGCAAACCGGCGATTCCGGCAAGTAATACGAACTTCGGTTCGGCATTGGTGCCGGCAATGCCCATGACCAAACCGAAATTCGACAGCAAGCCATCATTTACGCCAAACACCGCCGCGCGCAGGCTGCCGCCGTAGCTGGTGCGGTGCCAGCGTTCTGAAGATGCGATGGTCGCGGCGTTGTCCATCTTGCCGTGTTTGAACATGGTTTGCAGTGTGCGGCTGTGCGATCGTTCGGATGCCGGCATGCCGGCGGCCTCTTCCTGTCCGATATAGGCGCCCTGGTCGCGCGACTCGATTCCGCTGACCACCGGCAGGACATGCTGGGTTCCCACATTGCGCGACAACCAGCCCAACAGGCGAACGCGAAAGCCCGGTTTGTAGTCCGGCACACTGACGCCATTGTCGCGCAGTAACTGCGCCCAGCGATCCGCATGGGCAATTTCGGCTTTGGCCAGCCGCTCAAAAATATCGGCGCGCGCCTTGTCTTTTTCGGCTTTAGCCAGCGCCCGGTACAGTGCGATGCCGTCCTGCTCCTTGATGTAATTGCTGCGGTAGCGGCGAATATCGCTGGTGCTCAGGCCCATCCTGATATCTTACTGAGGTATGCGGCGGGCCGTATTCGTATTTCTTGTCAGTGTGGTTGCCGTGGTGTCGCGGCGTCCGGATGTTTTATTTCACGCCCAGTTCTGGGCCGAAGATGGAAAGTTCTGGTATGCCGATGCCTACAATCTCGGAGTGATCGAACCCTTCCTGCATCCCGCCGCGGGTTACTTTCAAACCTTGCCGCGTCTGGCGGCGCTGATGGCGCAGCCGTTTCCAATGACACTGGCGCCGTTGCTGATGAATTGCCTTGGCATTGGGATTCAGATACTGCCGGTGCTGTTCTTGCTCTCGTCGCGCTGTCGCAATCTCGGAAGTCTGGCGGGACGTGCGCTGTTTGTGTTTTTCTATCTGGCATTGCCGAACAGCCAGGAAATGCATGTGAACATCACCAATCAACAGTGGCGACTGGCGTTCCTGACATTGCTGATCGTTTTTGCCGAACCTGGAAAAACCGCGCTATGGGACGCGTTTGATTATGCGGCTATCGTGCTGTGCGGTTTGACGGGGCCCTTTATCGTTTTCATCGCGCCGATCGCGGCGATTTTCTATTTGATGGAATCGCGCACACGCAGGCGCTGGTGGTTGACGGTCTTGTGCGGTTGCGGCGCGCTCGTGGAATTTCTGTCGGTGTGGATTGCCGGCGGTTCCGAGCGTATCGCTAACGCTGTGCGGGCCGCATCGCCGCAGCTGTTGATTCAGATCCTGGCGAAACAGGTGTTTTTGGCAGTGCTGATTGGCCGGCGCGGTGTCGGTGACTTCAGCTTTGCGTCCACGGGCGGCATGCTGTTGGCCGCTTTTGTGGTGTTGGCCGGTTTGGCTATAGAAATCTATGTGCTGTGGAAAGCGCCGCTGCCCTGGAAATGCCTCCTCGTGTTTTCGACGATGATTCTGGCCAGTTCTCTGGCATGGCCAATGACTTCTTCGCCGCAATGGCCGGCTCTGTTGCAATCCGGCGGCGTACGCTACTGGTTCTTTTCACTGCTGGCGTTTACTGCCTGTCTGGTGTGGCTGTTGGAACGGCAAAACCCCGCATGGCTTCGAAGGGCAGGCGCCGCATTGCTGATCGTCACGATGGTTGGCGTGGTCCAGGATTGGGGCCACCCGCGTCCGGTGGACCTGAAGTTTGCGGCATACGTGGAGAACTTCCGCGCGGCGCCAGCCGGAACGACGTTTAAGATTCCTTTGAACCCCGTCGGCTGGTACATGGAGTTGATGAAGCGCTGAGAAGTCTGTTAGCTTGCTTTGATGCTGCTGGAATACATGGGGAAAAAGCCCACACTGGGCGAACGGGTTTTCATTGCCGAGGGCGCGATCATCATCGGCGACGTCGAAATTGGCGATCACTCCAGCGTTTGGTTTAACTCCGTCGTGCGCGGCGACGTCGACATAATCCGCATCGGAAAGCACACCAATATTCAGGACGGCAGCATTCTGCACGTCATGCGCAATCAGTTTCCGCTGGTGCTGCACGACTACGTCACCGTGGGGCATGGTGTGATGTTGCACGGCTGCGAAATTGAATCGCATTGCCTGATCGGTATGCGTGCGACGATTTTGAATAATGTCAAGGTGGGGGCGCACAGCATCGTCGGCGCCGGTGCGTTGATTACGGAAGGGACAGTGATTCCGCCGCGCAGCTTAGTGCTGGGAATGCCGGGGAAAGTGCGGCGAGAGCTTAACGATGCCGAGGTCGCCAACATCGACGAGTATGCGAAACGGTATTTTCAGTACAAGGAAAATTATCTGGGAATGCGATCGTGACAGATTCGCGGATGCTGTGAAAGAACTGGCAGGCTTGGGAAAGTGCGGAAAGGGTGGAATGGGTGAATGGGCGGAATGGGTGGAAGGGGTGGAAGGGGCGGAAGGGCGGAAGGGGTGGAATGGGCGGAAGGGGCGGAAGGGCGGAAGGGCGGAAGGGGTGGAATGGGCGGAAGGGGACAGTCCCCTCCTCAGCAGAGGAGGGGTGGCTGTGCGCACGAATAAATATCGGGAAGCAACATTAGAGCCGCACAGACGGGGTGGTGCTGGTCAATAGATTGAGTCTATTGACCAGCACCACCCCGTCCGCTCCAATAAGGATGCTGCGCAATTTTTTATTCGTGTCGCGGCCACCCCTCCTCTGCTGAGGAGGGGACTCAAGTTTATCCGTTTAAAGAAGGTCGGAGTGGTGTCATGAGTTCAAGTCCAGGCGGAATTAAGGATGGCATGCATGGAAACAGGAATTTTCATGCCGATCTGCTTTTCCAGTTGAGCGCGTGGAAATTCCTGGTGTAAACGGCGCCCAGAAGAGTGTGGAGCCTGAGCATCGGCGTCGAGGGAATCGAGTTCGGAGCGTAGAAGTGCGATCAGGTGGGCGGCGCTTAGACGAGTGGGAGGCTTGGGTTGCCGCCAGGCGGGCAGGCGGGTCAGTGAAGCAATCGAGTTTTGCCCAAAGCACTGGATGGCGGCTAACAGAAGCATGGCGTAAGAGGCGACATGAAGGGCCGGCTGGTGGGAGACGGCTTGTTCGGACCAGACTTGTGCCTGACCGACACCAAGTAAATCTTTTTCTTCTTTTTGATCGGCTTCGATCTCCCATCGATAAAAGTAAGCTTGCAGGACTTGAACGACATCGGCCTGGGGATCGGTAACTAACAGGTATGCAGGCTCGCGGTAGAGGCGATGTCCATGAGCGCGATAGGCCAAAGGAGCAATGATGATCAGGCCCAGAGGCTGGCGTTGAGCGCCCCGGCGCCAGAGGACCGGAGCAATCGATTTGTAACGCAGTTGGTGAACCCGGCCAGCGGCAAAGATTTCGGCACATTGCCAGGGAATGGCGTCATCTTTGCGCAATTGCTCGGGCGTGCCCAGGTCCTTGCCGTAGATGCGGCGTCGTCCCCGGCCGATTTGAGGTTCGGGCAAAGCCGATAGATGGATATCTTTTCGGGTGCGTCCGATCAGGGTGGTGCGTGCCGGCAGCCGGCTCAGTACCGTGTGATTGCAGTAACTACCATCGACCACAGCCCACAGGATGCGTTCGGCATAACCGGCGACGGCATCCAGCCGGGAGCGGATCTGGCCGATCAGGACAGCGCCTTGAGCGCTGAGGCCGTTTTGGCGGCGTAATTTGTAATACTGTTTCCATTCCTCATCAATGGCCGTGTGCTGCGCAGATGGTTTGACGCCACTACCGCTTTGGGCTTCACCTGCCTTGGGCTGCGAGGATTTCTTTCTTTTGGGTTTCTTCACCGGCGGAGCCAAATCGAAGGCGATCGGTATGGCGCGCGCGGCGCCCTTAGCACCGGCAGGCCACAGCAGCAGTACGGCTTGAATAAAGCGGAGAGCCCAAACCAAATTGGTGTGATAAGGAGGCGACAGAGGATCGCGCAGGGTGGAGGCTTTCGGAATGCGGCGGCCGGTCTTGCGGGTAATTGTATCATCCAGAGCGACCACCAACGGCTGGTCTTTCGACATCAATGGCAACGCCAGTTTCAGCACCACATCGAACAGACTGCGGGGAGACCATCGGCTACGGGAAAACAATTTGTAGTCGGCCCCCCAACTCTGAAACTGCCGTTGCTGCGCACAAATGGCGCGGCTGATCGTCCTGCGTCCCAAACACACCAAAAACGAAAGTGCGAAGCGCACGGCACGCTGGTGAGTACGGTAATCGGCAAAACACGGCCGCCAGTGCTGAACCAGCTTCAGGAATTGGGGCAACAACTTCATCGCGCTTCCTCCCGCTCTGGAATCAGAGCAAACGTATTGGGAGCAGTCCGCATAAACCGATCCTGGCGCGCGATGCGTTTGCTGATCGCTGAAACCACCGATTCGCGGTCCAACTCTACGCCGAAGCGCTTCTTGACAGCCGACAGAACCTCGTTGATATGCACGGGACGGGATTCGCGTCTGAGTATGTCATAAACCATTTCCATACTTGAGACGCGCCGCACTCCTTCGCCTCCAGGTAATCTGCGCTTGATCTGCGGAGATAACCGCAGGCGTCGAATGGCGCGAAGCTGAGCTGCAGTCAGAGCTTCCAGAACTTCAAGTAAGTCGTCGCGGTGCGTTTCGGCCATGCGGTCCTCCATATGGGGGCATGGCGGAGAGGATAACACAATGTATAGGTATGTCAATGAAAAATAACATACCTACGCCTAAACGGATAAACTTGAGACCCCTCCTCTGCTGAGCTATCCGTGTCCCATAAGTTTTTTACTGGACACAGAAGTTTTCGTTTTGTAGATTGTGCGAAGTGCAGATCTGTGGGCAGGAATTCAGTCAAGAAACGATTCTGCGAATCCAGACAACGATTGATGCAGAGCGTGAGTTGTCGCGAGCGGCATTGTCGCGCCGGGTTTGCCAGTGGCTGGAGTGGCGGACACACAAGGGGGAATTGAAGCAGATGAGTTGCCGGGTGGCGTTGTTGAGGCTACACCGGCAGGGACAGATCCGGCTACCTGAAGCGAAACCATGTGTAAGGTCCAGAGTGCAGAACTGCAAGCCGGCAGCAGAACCCCGTAGCGAGCAGCGGTGGCGCGGAAGCCTGGATAAGCTTCAGCCGATTGAGTTGATTTTGGTCGGGAGTGCGGACCGGAAGGCATCGCGGCAGTGGAACGAGATGATGAGCCAGCATCACTACCTTGGGTCGGGCCCATTGTGCGGAGCCCAGCTACGATATTTGATCCATAGTGTCGGCTATGGCTATCTGGGAGGACTGGCATTTTCTTCAGCAGCCTGGCGGGTACAGGCACGGGATCAGTGGATCGGATGGAGTCCTCAGGCGCGCGAGCAGAATCTTTCCAGTGTCATCAACAACAGCAGGTTTTTGATCCTGCCCCATGTTCAGGTTCCGAATCTGGCCACGCATGTATTGGCAATAGCCATGCGGCGGCTGAGAGCCGACTGGTTGGAGCGTTATGGCGACGATCCGGTTTTGGTGGAAACATTCGTTGAAAAACAACGCTATGCCGGAACATGCTATCGCGCTGGCAATTGGATCAAGGTGGGAGAAACCAAAGGGCGGGGCCGTCAGGACCAGGCCAACCAGCAGGCCTTGCCTGTCAAGACGGTGTGGTTGTATCGACTGGATCCGGATGCACAATCTCGGCTATGTCAATGCGACAGAGTGCCTGAAGAAAGCAAGCCGCTGCCCAGGCCACCGGCGGCAGATTGGGCCGAAGAAGAATTTGGCGCAGTTTCGCTTGGAGACCAGCGGCTGAACCGACGGTTGATCACCTTGGCGCGAGATTTTTATGCCAACCCGCAGGCGCAGATTCCAGAAGCGTGTCAAAGCCGGGCGAAGACCAAGGCAGCCTATCGTTTCTTTGAGCACGCCAACACCGTGATGAACGATTTACTGGAGCCGCATCATCAATCGACAATTCGCAGAATCGCGCAGCACAACGTTGTGCTTTCCGTACAGGACACCACCTCGCTCAATTACACGACCCAGCCGGAGATGAATGGGATCGGCCCGATTGGGTCCCGAGCCGATGGAGCGATTGGATTGATCGTGCACGACACGATGGCTTTTAGCCTGGACGGGACACCGCTGGGGTTGATGGACGTGCAATGCTGGGCGCGCGACGGCAAGCGCTTTGGTAAACACCATGAGCGTAAAAAAAAGCCCATCGCGCAAAAGGAGAGCATGAAGTGGCTGAACAGTTTTCAAGCCGCTGCTGAAGCTCAACGTCAATGTCCGGACACGATGATCGTCAGCGTGGGTGATCGTGAAGCGGATATCTATGAATTATTTCAATTGGCTGTAGAGACTCCCCACGCTCCCCGGTTGTTGGTCCGCGCCGAACAGAACCGCTTATTGACCACAGGCCACGACTATCTGTGGTCGTCAGTCCGCCAGCAGGCGATAGCGGGGATCCAGCAGATCCGGATACCGCGCCGCTCCGGCCAATCGGCACGCGATGCAGAATTAGAAGTTCGTTTTGCACAGGTTCAATTGCATCCTCCTCAAGGTCAACCGCACCTGAAGCCGTTAACGATGTGGGCTGTACTGGCGGAGGAAATCCATGCCCCCGAGGGAGTCGATGCGATTTGCTGGATGCTGCTGACCACCTGTGCCGTATCCGATGTCGTTGAGGCCATCGAAAAACTCACCTGGTACAGCCGCCGCTGGGGAATCGAGGTCTACCATCGCACGCTCAAGAGTGGATGCAAAATTGAAGAACGCCAATTAGGCAGCGCCTGCCGCATCGAAGCATGTTTGGCCGTGGACATGGTGGTGGCCTGGCGCGTCTTTCATCTGGTCAAACTGGGCCGCGAAACTCCGGATGTCCCCTGTTCGGTCTACTTCCAGGAATTTGAGTGGAAAGCCCTATGGACTCATATCCACCGCCAACCGGTTCCCCCCAGCCAGCCTCCGTCCTTGCGGGACGCCATGCGAATGGTTGCCACTCTTGGAGGCTTTCTCGGCCGCAAATCGGATGGTGAGCCTGGCACCAAGCCCATCTGGCTCGGGTTACAGCATCTCGACGATCTCGCCGCGATGTGGCAGTACATGGCCATCACTTATGCGCCACATCTGTTATCAGCCCCTGTGTCCAGAGCGCCGACTTGAGGGTAACGAATAGCTCTGCTGAGGAGGGGACTGTCCCCTCGACAGCATTTCCTCACAACTTCACAGAACGTGCCCACAAGCGAACCACAATTACTCCCCAGACTGTCCCCTCGACAGCATTTCCTCACAACTTCACAGAACGTGCCCACAAGCGAACCACAATTACTCCCCAGACTGTCCCCTCGACAGCATTTCCTCACAACTTCACAGAACGTGCCCACAAGCGAACCACAATTACTCCCCAGACTGTCCCCTCGACAGCATTTCCTCACAACTTCACAGAACGTGCCCACAAGCGAACCGCAATTACTTCCCAGACTGTCCCCTCGACTGCACTTTCCTCACAACGTCACAGACCGTGCCCACAAGCGAACCACAATTACTCCCCAGACTGTCCCCCTCACTCCATTTTCCTCATAACTTCAAAAACTGTGCCCGCAAGCGAACGCCAATTCCTGCCAAACCCTCCTCGAACTCGGTTACCCTAATACGCTGGAGGAAACGACCGTTTTGAAACGTACGCACAACTGTGGGGAATTGGCCGCCGGCAATGCCGGCCAGACTGTAACGCTGAAGGGTTGGGTCGATGTCCGGCGCGATCACGGACAGTTGGTATTTGTGGATTTGCGCGACCGCGAAGGCATCACGCAGGTCGTTTTCGATGCCACCAACGCGCCGGTACATGATGTGGCGAAAACTTTGCGCTCGGAGTTTGTCATCGAGGTCACCGGCAATGTCCGCGTGCGCGGCGAGGGTCTGGCGAATCCCAATTTGAAAACCGGTACGATCGAAGTGGTAGCGAGCCAGTTGACCATTCTCAACGATGCGAAAACAACTCCATTCCCGATTGTGGACGACAGCACCACTTCCGAAGACGTGCGTCTGAAATACCGTTATCTCGATCTGCGTCGGCCAAAACTTCAGGAAACCTTCCGGTTGCGTCATCGCATTGCGCTGACCGTGCGCAGTTTCATGGATCGACACGGCTTCTGGGAAGTGGAGACGCCAATCCTCACGAAATCCACTCCGGAAGGCGCGCGCGATTATCTCGTGCCGAGCCGGCTGGCGCACGGCTCTTTTTATGCGCTGCCGCAGTCGCCGCAGTTGTTCAAACAAATTCTGATGATCTCTGGATTCGAGCGCTATTTTCAGATCGTCCGCTGTTTCCGTGACGAAGACCTGCGAGCGGACCGGCAACCTGAATTCACCCAGATCGATATTGAAATGTCCTTTCCTTCGCAGGAAGAGTTGTTCGGTCTAATCGAAGGAATGATGGCGGAAGTTTTCGCCTTAAAAGGTGTTCGGATTCCGACGCCGTTGCCGCGCATGAGTTTCAGCGAGGCCATGAACAAATACGGCAGCGACAAGCCCGACACGCGTTTTGACGCGTTTCTCCAGGATGTCACGGCGATTTTCAAGACCGCCGAACCCTGCGTGTTTCGCGAAATGGCAGAAGCTGGCCAGACGATTCGCGCGGTCGTTGCGCCAAAATGCGCCTACTCCAGAAAGACTCTCGACGATCTTACTGCCTATGTAAAACAGTTGGGCGCCGCGGGTCTGGCATGGATCAAGACCGGCGACGACGGCATGACCGCTGCACCCGTTGTGAAAAACGCGGGCGCCGCGGCAATGGCAGCCGTTTTGAAACAAACCGGAACGGCCGCCGGCGATACGGTGTTCATGATGGCCGGCGAAGAAGAACCGGTTTTGAACTGGATGGGCGCACTGCGACTGGAACTGGCGCGCCGCGAGAAATGGATACCGGAAGGTCTGTGGAACATGCTCTGGGTAGTCGATTTTCCGCTGCTGGAATTTTCCGCGGATGAAAAGCGCTGGGTGTCACGCCATCATCCGTTCACCTCGCCTTTGGATGAGGACCTCGAGATACTGGAGAAGCAGCCTGGAAAGGTGCGAGCCAAAGCCTACGATCTGGTGCTTAACGGCACGGAGATCGGCGGCGGCTCGATTCGAATTCACCGCAGCGATGTGCAGGCGCGTATTTTCAAAACGCTCGGCTTCAGCGACTCCGAAGCGCGCGACAAATTCGGTTTTTTTCTCGAAGCGCTCGAGTACGGTACGCCGCCGCATGGCGGCATCGCGCTGGGGCTCGATCGCATTGTCATGATTCTTGCGGGCATGAGTTCGATACGCGACGTCATTGCATTTCCAAAGACCGCCCGCGCCGTCGATGTGATGAGCGGTTCGCCGTCAGCGGTGTCCGAACAACAGTTGCGCGAACTGGGAATCCAGATCCGGAAGGCTTAGCGTGTCGATCATCCGCGTACTTCCGGAAGATGTTGCCAACCGCATCGCTGCCGGTGAAGTGGTGGAGCGACCCGCGTCCGTCGTCAAGGAACTGATCGAAAATTCACTCGACGCGGGCTCGACTCGCATTGCCGTCGATGTCGAAGGCGGCGGCAGATCACTCATCCGCGTAACCGACAACGGTCATGGCATGACGCCCGACGACGCCAAATCCTGTCTGCTGCGGCATGCCACCAGCAAGCTGTACGATTCCGACGGATTGTTCGCCATCAAGACACTCGGCTTTCGCGGTGAGGCTTTGCCATCGATCGGCTCGGTATCGCGAATGTCGCTGCAAACTCAGGCCGGCGGCATCGGCACCTCGATCGAGACTGCCGGCGGTACGATATTGTCGCAGCGCGAAGAGGCATTCCCCCAGGGTACGCGGATTACCGTCGAAGACTTGTTTTACAACGTGCCAGCGCGCCGCAAATTCATGAGTTCGGACTCCTACGAACTGAGTCAGATCACCACCTGTTGCACGCACTATGCGCTCGCCTTTCCGGCAGTCCATTTTTCCTTGCGAAGCGGCACGTTTGAAATTCTGGCGGCGCCTCCGGTAACAGACTACCGCGAGCGCATTTTTCAGATCTTTGGCAGCGATTTGTTGTCGGACTTGGTCGAATACCAAAAAAATGTCGGCCGCTCCGGTCTGCGTTTGCATGTCTTCACTTCGCGTCCGCACGTGCAGAAGTACAACCGCAATTCCATGTTCTTTTTCGTCAATCAGCGGCTGGTGCGCGATCGCCGTATTTTGCACGCAATCAGTGAAGCGTACCGCAGTGTGCTGCCGTCCGGTTCGTTTCCGGTAACCATCCTGTTCATCGCCATTCCGTTTGATGACGTCGATGTCAACGTGCATCCGGCAAAAACCGAAGTGCGTTTCAAGCATGCCAGCTTCATCCACGATGCGATTCGCGATTCGATTATTGCGGGTCTTGCCGGCGACAAAACCATCGTCGCGATGGAGGCGGCGGCCGCACCGGATTCTCCGTTCCGGGCGCCGGAACCGCAGGCGCGCGTGCCGGAGTCCTGGTCTGCGGAAAATCCGTTGCACAACGCGCCGTTCGCGCTGCAGGCCCCGCCCGTTGCAACCGAGGGATATGAGCGTCCGCTCCAGCTTTCCTATGGCAGCGTTGCCGCGCCAGCGATGACTGCTGGAACCGCGGCGCCGGCTTACGCGGACTTCGGCCGGGTGATGCGCGAAGTGCGGCCGCTTGGCCAGCTGCGCGACAGTTATATTATTGCGGCCGATAGCAGCGGCGTGATTCTCATCGACCAGCATGTAGCTCACGAACGCGTGTTGTTTGAAGCCTACGTACGGCAGAAAACCAGCGGCGCTCCGGACGCGCAGCGTTTGCTGATGCCGATCGTGGTTGAGCTGCCGGCGAATCAATTGGTGATTATCGACAACATCATTCCGGAACTGGCGCGCAGCGGCTTTGAAGTGGAACCGTTCGGTCGACGCACCATTGCGATTAAGACAGCGCCTGCGATTCTGAAGCCGAATGTTGTCGAAAAACTCCTGCGTGAATTGCTGGATGGGCTCGAACACGAGACGCACGTGATGAATATTGACGCGCTCAAACGCAAGATTGCGGCGACCGTTTCGTGTCATGCCGCAATCAAAATCAACATGCCGCTGGAAGAGACAAAAATGCGCTGGCTGGTAGATGAATTAATGAAAACGGACGTTCCAACGGTGTGTCCGCATGGCCGTCCGATCATTTTGCGATACGACTTGCGGGAAATTGAAAAAGCGTTTAAACGCGCTTAACGGTTGACAGAATGCCTCTGAGCCTTTAATTATTGGTGACCCACAGAGGGGTTCTCATTGGCGAATTGATTGGCGAATAGAATTACGGAGGATATGGATGGCAAAGATGACGCAGACACAGATTATTAACGAAATGGCAACCAAGACCGGCTTGAGCAAGAAGCAGGCAAAGGAATTCATCACCGAATTCGTGGATCTTTCTTACCGCGAAGCGAAAAAGGGTGAATTCGCCGTGCCCGGTCTCGGCAAGCTCGTGAAGCAGAAGCGCAAGGCTCGCCTCGGTCGTAACCCGGCCACCGGTGCTGAGATCAAAATTCCCGCAAAGACGGTGCTCAAATTCCGCGTGGCAAAGGCTGCCAAGGACGCCGTCCTCGGCGCAAAGAAGTAAGGATCGGAGCAATCCGCAATATACAATCCGCAATCGATATTACGGATTGCATATTGCGGGTTGCTCCCGTTGCCCCGCCTAGTTCTTTCGGCTTTTCTTGGAAGCTTCCCAGTTGGTAAAGTCTTTTCCCAGAATAAAGAATTTGCGTCCGATCTGGACGATGGGGATGGAGTCCTCTTCAATAATTCTCCGGAAGTGACGAAGTGAAAATCCCGCCAGGCTTGCCGCAGTGGGAATGTCCATAAACGTTTTTACTTTCGGGGCTGAGTCAACTGTTTGGCTAACCATCTACCTTTCCTCCTCTTTCGCAGGGGTGTAATGCAGGTCGGTTGCCATGTTTCTTACCTGTTTTCTGGAATAGCCGCGGAAATCCACGTGCACAGCCTGACGCGTGATCGCTTCATCTATCGAAACTCCGCTTAGCCGTTCCGGCGTCCCGGCGCTTCTTGTCGATGGAGTTCAATATCACAGCGCCTATGACCCGATCCGCGAGAGCGCCCGCTTTTTCAACGATCTGAAGCTGGAACAGGCCGATGTGATCTGCCTGTTCGGCTGGGGATTAGGATATGGCGCCGATGCGCTCGTGCAGCGCGCCAAATCCTCTGCGCGCATCCTGGTGCTGGAAGCCAATGACGAATTCCTGAGTCTCTCCAAAACCCGCATTCCGACCCATTCTGTGTGGTGCGATCCACGCTTTCAGTTCATTTCAGGGCCGGCTCTGTGTCAGTACTTCAGTCATCACCCGCCCATTTGGTGTCAGGAAACCGACAAAGTACTATGGGTGGAATGGCCGCCGGCATTGACCCTATATGGATCGGTCCTTCAGGAATTAAAGGACGCTTTTCGTGTCTGTCTGCGTGATCGCGCAGCGAACCTGTTGACGCACTTTCAAAATGGGCGCCTGTATTTCAGCAACGTCGTCCGCAACCTCGATTATCTCGGAGACGCCGATGCCGGGCGATTGTTCGGCAAGTTTCAAGGTGTTCCACTCGTTATTGTGTCGGCCGGGCCGTCCCTCGATCGAAATGTCCGGGCACTGGCGGCGGCTTCCGAGCAATGTCTGATATTGGCGGTGGATACGGCGCTGCGGCCGCTTCTGGAAGCCGGAGTAGGCCCTCATGCGGTCATCACGGCCGATCCGACAGAGTTCAATTCCCGCCACGTGGCGGGCGTCTTACCCGAAGATACATTTCTGATTGCAGAACAGGGCGTCGATACCGCCGCAATGAAAGCGGCGCGGCAGCGTTTCATATTTGGCCTGGGGCTGTTTCCCGATCCGCTGTTCAGGAAGTTCGGTCTGCAACGTACGGCGCTGGACGTGTGGGGATCTGTGGCCACGGCCGCGCTGGACCTGGCGTGCCGCAGCGGCGCCAATCCGGTGATTTTTGCGGGACAGGATTTCGCATATTCGTGGCGCCGTGAATATGCGCGTTACACGATATTCGATCAATTGATAAACACTGGCGAAAAGGAACCGGTCATTTCCGCTCGCGATATCTGGAATGTCGAAATTCCCACCAGTGAAAACCTTGTCGCCTACCGCGATTTCTTTGTGCGCCGCATGAAAGCAGCGCCGCACACCCGCTTTATTAACGCGACCGAAGGCGGCATTCTGACCGAAGGAGCCGAAATTCTGTCATTGCGCGATGCGTTGCAGCAAAGCTGCAAGCAAACGATGGATGTGCGGGCGAAGCTGAAGGCGTGTCACCACAATGAGGCTGTACCGGTCGCCGCCATGGATCACCTGAAGAAGGTCTTGCTGGGTGAAATCACCGGTTGTACGTGCCGCGATGGTTTTCTGGAATTGGCAGCCAAGGAAGCGCTGCTGCGCGGAAACGGCGAAGAGCTCAACAATGCACTACGGTGGGGACTGGAAACCCTCTCCAGGTCCTTATAAAGCTTGCATTATTCCACGGCAAAAAAAATCCCCTCCTGATACCAGGAGGGGATTTTTTCCAAGTCCAATTCGGTGTTGTTTACTTCGAGCCGAACGGATAAACCACGCCGAAACCATATCGGGTGTTGTTATTGGAGTTAAAGCCATTCTGACGCAGCGGAATCCAATCGAACTGGATGACGCGGACATACAACTTTTCTCCGGCCTTGACGTCGACACCGCCGCCGAAACCCATGGCGAAAGCGTTACCGCCACCATTGTTAAAATGATCGCCGCCGAAAAGGGCATGTGCAAAATAGCTAACCTTGTCCTGCCGTACGACGTAACGGGGGCCAAACATATACTGAAGAGCATTGCCGCCATTCTTGTACTGTCCGCCGAAATCCGCCACTACTGCAATCATCGGTTTGACATTGAAGGACGCTGCGGCTTGCCAGCCAACCGGGGTACTGCTGAAGGAACTGACTTTCGAATGAAACACGGAAAACCCACCAAAAATATCACCTTGCGAGTCTGCCGCAAATGCCGGCAGGCTTAGGCAAACCATCAACAACACAAGCAAACCAAATCGCTTCATAACTCGAGACTCCTTTGTTGTAACTGCTTCGAATTTGTTTTGTGGGGTCAAATAACTTTTTGAAATGTCATCTTTCGTTCTGAATTCCTTAATGGAATCCGATTATGGGTAAGTCATTATCGACACAGGACAGAAATCTAGTCAAGTGGTTTGCGACCCTGGTGAAGGGAGGCGAAATCAGCAATCAGCAATATGCAATCAGCAATAGTCCCCTACCAATAGGGGACTATTGCTGATTGCATATTGCTGATTGCTGATTGCTGATGGCTGATTTTTCACCGCTGACCCACCTGCAGATGCACTTTCGTCATAATTCGTTCGGCGACCGCATCCTCATTGGTTTCGGCATCCCAAATCGTGATGTGATCGCGTTCGGGCGCCACAATCTCTGCAAAGCCTGGCCGGCGCCGCACGGCGTTTCCCATCGTGGAGAACACCGCCATCGGCGTTTCGGTGGCGGCGGCCAGCCACGATACGCCATAGTCGGCTCCCACATAGTAGGCGCTTCGTTCAATCAATGCCGCGATCACTTCGTGCGATCGTCCCAGACATGGAATGGTGCCGGCAATGCCGCCTTCTTCTTCTTTGCCGAAAACGACCAGCGGCAGTCCGACGGCCGTCGGCAATTTGTGAAGGTTATGGCACGGCCAGAGTCGGCGCACGTGACCTTCGTAGGAGAGCGTCAAATAGCCTTGCGGAGTCAGGCCATACTCATTCAAATACGCTTCTGCTTCCAGACGTGCGGCGCGGCCGGGATCCAAAATAATCCGGCGCGAATGCAGCGTCACTCCACATTTGTGGGCCATGAAATCCATGGGATGGAGAATTCCGGCTTCCCACTCTTCAGCGTTGGCCGTCACTTCCGGCTGAAAAACATGGCTGAATTGCTTTTGAATGGCCCAATCCCAGGGAATGGCTCCCCTTGGTTCAAAATCGACCACCTCGTCCACTCCGCTGGCCGCCGCCAACGATTTATATTCCGGTGCTGTCAGCCAGACAATTTGAGCTGTCGGATCGCGCCGTTGCAGGGCGTGAACAACTGGAAACGCATTCAAAACCTCATCCAGTTCGCCGAATACCACAAACAATATTCGCGCGTTCGCCGGCCTTTCGACCTGTTCGAATATATTCGAGTCCAATTCGCGAAATACATTGGGGCGTTTCAGCCGTTCATGCGCCAGCCGATGATAAGGATCCATCGCGAGGCAGTGGATGAAGTGACCCCGCGCGGCAGCTTCGCTGTCTATCGCAGCGGCGATGACGCCGAGATGGTATTCCGTCTCGGCCCAGAATGAAGATTCCGGCCGGCTGCGTACCAGTCGAAACAGGCGGCGCGCCTCGTCGAGTTCTCCGGCCTGTTCCAGCAGCGCGGCCTGGTTGAACAGTTTTTGAGTTGCGGATTTACCGCTGGCCGTGCGCGCCGCGCTGCGATCGTTCAGCGCGTTCTGAATGCCGTTCAGGAAATGGTAGCGGTGCAGCAACATGAAAAGATCCGCTACTCCGGCCGGCAGGCGGTTGGAATCGGCCTGTTCCAGCCTGGCGATTTCTTCGGCGGCACTGGTTGCTTCGCGTTCCGAAGGTGCATTCTGCAGCAGGCTCCTGGGATCATCGATCTGCGGCAGATATTCCGGAATCTTGCTGTGCAGCCGGACTGCCGCGATGCCTTCTTTCGTTTCACGATCGATAAAATCGCGTACGTGCAGCGTCTTATGATGGAAACCCATCGCGGAAGAAAGCAGACGCACTTCGAGGCCGGTTGCCTTCAAACGCAATCCAAGTTCGACGTCGGCCAGGCCCGAATGCGTGAACTCTTCATCGAAGCCTCCGTCCTGCATCACAAATGGCCGCCACAGCATCGTATTCGTCGTGACGAGATGAGAGAGCGTCCCCGATCTTTTTTTGGAAATTTCGCGAAACGGCCCGGATTCTTCCATCCAGCGCATCGTCAGGGTCATCTTCACATCCGGGTCCCAAACCACGCGGCCAACCAACGCCAGCTTCTGGTTATTCCAGACGGCAAATTCGTCTGCCAGCCGCGTCACCATGTCCGGAGCCGCATAAATATCATCGTCGAGAATCAACACCAAATCGTGGCTGGCCGCACGCAGACCGCTGTTGACCGCAGCTGCCCGCCCCCGATTGCGTTCGTGACGAACCAGATGGACGTTCGACGATACTTCGACCGGCCGCGTGGAGCCATCGTCCACGACAATAAACTCGGCGTCATTGTGTTCGAGAGATTGAAGGCATTCAAAAAGATGATGATTTCGATTGTACGTCGGAATAACGATGCTTAAATCCATGAGAGATCAGGCAAAGCAATCACTCTGCCAATGTTGACGGCCGCTTTGAAGCTGTGAAAAAAATGTCAGGCGCGTGGAAACGGGGCAGTCCCCTCCTCAGCAGAGGAGGGGTGGCTGTGCGCACGAATAAAATGTCGCGAAGCAACCTTAGAGCCGCACAGACGGGGTGGTGTTGGTCAACAGATTGATTTTATTGGCCAGCACCACTCCTCCGCTCCAATAAAGATGCTGCGCAATATTTTCTTCGTGTCGCGGCCATCCCTCCTCTGCTGAGGAGGAGACTGTCCCCTTTCGCCACGCCTTTCATTTTTTTTCACAGCCCCGATTCCGTTTCGGGATGATCGTTTTATCGCACGTGTTTTGACAGCAAAGTCAAGTTGTTGACGAAAGTCTTCGCGAAAGTTGTTGTACCGGATCGCCGCACGAGGTCCGTAACTTTCGAAAAGTAAGACGTTTATTCGATCTGTCCACAAAGTGGACGCTGTGGTTTGCGGATTGCTCAAAGCCGGACCGGTGCATTTACTAGCGGCAGGAGCATACGGCTACGGCAATTTCGGTGACGACTGTTATGTCGACATTCTCCGCTCCCGGCTCGCCGGCAACGAATTGGAAATACTTCATGAGTGTGATGAAGCAGAGCTGAGGCTGCACTCTTACGATGCATCGCTGCTGGCCGGCGGCGGCGTCTTGTATGAATCGATTTCCTCCTGCGGCTCGCACAGTCTGAAACATTTCCTGCGTTATCCGGCAATCGCACAATGGCTCGGCAAGAAAAGTTTTCTGCTCGGCGTGGGCGCCCAGGGAATGATCCTGCCGCAGGCGCTGACGCCTTTTCTCAATGTGCTCGAAGGCATGAACCTGCGCACGGTACGAGACAAATTCACAGCAAGTCTGTTGCGCGAAGCCGGAGTCCGCGCTCCCGTGATGGAGTGCGCCGATTTATTTTACGCAAAATCCGTTTTCCCAAAACAGAAGGGCCGCCGCACCCCCGGCAAACCGGTGTTGGGAGTAGTGGCCTCGCAGCCTGGCGCCGGCTTGCTGCATCCACGCTTCGAACGCTTTGAAGTCTCGCTGCGAGATGCGCTGCGAAGCCTCGAGAAAGACTTTCGTTTGCATTTCTTTTCCTTCGATGAGCGGTCGGATCCATGGCTTGCGCAGTCGTGGTCCGGAGATCATTGGTATACCCGTTACGACCCATCGCAGCCGGATGCGATAAATGAATTGATCCGCGCGTTTGAAACAGTAGATGTCTTCCTGACGACACGCTTCCACGGTGCGATCCTGAGCACGCTGGCCGCGACACCGTTTGTTGCCATCGGCGCGCCGCACGAAAAAGTGCAACGAGAGTGTGAGGCCATACGTTACCCACAGTTTCTGTCGTACGCTTCGACGTCCGAACATATCGCCGCCTGTGTGCGCGAAACATGGGCCGAACGCCGCGAATTCGGCGAGCTGCTGCGCCGCGCCGCGCCGCAGCGCAAGAAACTGGCGCAACGCAATTTTGATCTGCTGGCGCTGGAACACAGCCATCCGGAACGAAATGGCATGCGCATGATTCCAGCCCTGGTCGAAGCCGTGCGTAAAGCGCCGCGCACGCTGGTGCTGTGGGCCGCGGGTTCCGAGTGCTGGACTGAGGCGCTCACCGTGCTGGAGCGTTTCCGGGAGTTTGATTGCGTGCTACCGCCGAAATCCACGCTGTACCACGCAGCCATAACAAACCGCATGCTGCTGCCGGAGCCTGGCATCTTCAACTGGCTGGCTCTGCCGGATGTTCTCAAGTATCGCCTGGTCGGCCGCTACGACAACGTCGTCATTTGTCACGCCGGCGCGTCGCGCAAGGTGGACGACCTTTTGGAAATCGCTGGGGAAGCGGGCTCCTGTATTTGGGAGTTCGACGTCTGGACCCATTCCATCCAACGCAGGGAAGTAATGCAACTTCAGGAAGTCAGCGCATGAAAGTTCTCTTCTTCAATACTTTTTCGACGGTGCATGGTGGCGCCGAACGCCTGCTATTCGATACCTCCCAGGAATTGCTGGCGCGCGGTCACGAAGTATCGATGGTCATCGCTCACGACGACCGCCGTTCGAAGAACCCGGAGTTCTGGCCAAGCCGGATCAATCGTTATTACGTACCGGAACTCGTGCTGCCGTTTACCGATCGGCGCAGCTGGGAAATCATGCGGCGCAGCGAGCCCTACCTCGAAACGCGACGTTACCTTCAGGACATTCTCAGTATCGAATCGCCAGACATCATTCATATTCACAACTTTCCCTGCCTCGAAGTCCTCGAGGATATGAATATTGCGGCTCCCATGGTGCGCACGATCCACAGCTACGAAAATCAGTGCGAGAACCATATGAAGCGATTGCCGGATGGTTCGATTTGCCCTCACCCGCTCGGTGAAGCGTGCCGCAATTTCTGTGGTTATGAAGCCTCTTTTCGCTCCACCCGGGTGCGTGCCGAAAATCGCTTCATGAAGAAACGGCTGGCGCGTGTACTGGCAATTTCCACCTACGTCCGCGATGTGTTGGTTGTAAATGGTTTTGACCCAAACAAAATAACAGTTTTACCCAATTTTACTCGGTTTCGCTTCAAGCCTGCGGATGTCGTTGAAGAGAACATCGTGCTTTATGTGGGCCGACTGACGCCGGAAAAGGGATTGTTGGAACTGATCGACAGTCTGCACTACCTCAAGCGTTCGCAGCAGCCAGCCAAACTTCTGGTCGTGGGAAAAGATGGCGTACTGGGGCAAAGCGATTTTCAGGATCAGGTCATGCGACGGGCCGCCGATTCTGGAATTGAAATTGAAGTGCTTGGTTGGCTGGTCGGCGACCGGCTGCGCCAGGCCTATGCGCGCGCCAAAGTTGTCGCATTCAGCTCGATGTGGCCTGAACCATTTGGTCTGGTTGGCATCGAAGCGATGACGCAGGGGAAACCAGTGGTGGCATTCGATTGCGGCGGTGTCCGGCAATGGCTGGAACACGGCCGCACCGGTTTTGCGGTACCGCACGGCAACATTCCGGCCTTTGCCGAGCGACTCGGCCGCCTGCTTGCCGATGATGTGCTGCGCGCGGAAATGGGTGCGAAGGCTCGTGCTGTTGCAGAAGAGCGTTTCTCGCCGGAATCCTACATGAAGCGATTGCTCGAGGTTTATACGGAGGTCCTGGATGAAAGTGCTGTTAATCGATCCCGCGGGTGCGCAGAGGTACGTGACGCACAATGCGGGGTTAGCCTACCTGTCTAGCGCCCTCCTCGCCCGCCATCACGACGTCCGGGTGCTCGACATGAACAACTACGACTTCAGCAATGAAGAAGTCGCCGCCTATGCCGCAAACTATAAGCCCGATTGGGTCGGAGCTTCTGTTAAGACGGCTCTGGTCAGCTCAGCGGAAAAAACCATGCGCGCCATTCGTGCGGCATGGCCGCACGCCCGAACCATGGTGGGAGGCGCCCACATCGGCGTGACCGGTGCTGGATACATGTCGATGCAGGATGTCTACGAGTTCGGCCTGACCGGCGAAGGAGAGCGCGCCCTTCCAGACCTCATTGAAGGCCGCGACATTCACGAGATTCCCGGGCTGGTTTATTTCGAGAACGCGGCCTGGCGCGTGAACAAGACTGAATTTATCTTCGATCTCGATAATTTACCGTTTCCCACCTATCGCACGTGGGAGCGTATTGACCGTTCGCTGTTTCCATACCTGATGGTGCATAGCCGCGGTTGCCCTTACTACTGCACGTTCTGTAGCGTGCCGAAGATCAATGGCCGCAAATTCCGCCGCCGCTCACCGGAAGGTACGATTGAGGAATTGCGCTTTGCCCGCAAAGAGTATGTCTTCCGCGATTTCGAATTTCTCGACGACAACCTCACATTGCACGTGGAACATGCCAAAGCCGTTTGCGAGGCGTTGATCCAAGCCGATCTGGGTATCGGCTGGTACGCCAACAATGGTATTCGCGCCGACCGTCTGGACGCGGAACTGGCCGGCCTGATGAAGCGTGCCGGTTGCAAGGGGGTGGCCATTGGCATCGAATCCGCAGACGATGACGTACTGGCGGCCATCAAAAAAGGCGAAACGATTGACGACCTCTATCGCGGCATCCGCCTGCTGAAAGACGCCGGCATAACGGTTGGCGGTCATTTCATCGTGGGACTGCCGGGCGACACTCTGGAAAAAGTGAAGAAGAGCATCAAATTCAAGGATGATGTGGGGCTCGACTATGCCTACTTCAATCAGCTGGTGCCTTATCCGGGTACGGAGTTAGGCGATTGGGCCATGGCGAATACGAAGATTCTGGTCGACGATGTCACCGACGCAAGTCATTTCGGCGCGAAAGAACAGGTGTTCATGGAGACACCGGAATTCCCGAAGGCGGATCGCGAAGAAGTGTTCCGCATTCTGGCGACGGATTATCGCGATGGTTCCATCAGCAACGAAGAATTCAAAACGCTCTACGAGGATCGCGCCAATCTGCGCGTGCTGTTTATTCGCTGCGGCCGAATGGATCCTTACGAGCACCTGCGCGAATTGCTGCCGGAGTCCACAACGCTCGATGTGCTGGCTTCGGCGGGCGTCCTGGTGACGGATCCCTCTGTCGACAGTGTCTTTCACTATCCCGCGTTCGGCCTGATGCGCCTGAGCGGCCTCGGACGTCTCAAACGACAGCTGAAGAAGGCTTACGATCTGGTCATCTACCTCAACACATTTCAAAACGGCATGAGTTTCGACAACATCGTGCGCATCGCCCGCCACAGCGGAGCAAAAATTTACGAGTATCAGGCAGGCAAACAGTTTCGCGAAATCAAGCCGGCTGGTTATGCCGCGACCAGGTTGTATTCACGCAAGGAAGGCTCCGCTTCCATTCAGGCGGAGGCATAAGGAACTTCATGAAAGTTGTTCACGTCATTCCGTTCTTATGGAGCGGCGCCGGCAAAGTCTTAACGGAACTCTGTGTCTCGCAACGTTTGCTGCATGACGTTACCGTTATCAGCAGTGGCGAGTCGAAAGGGATGAGCGACTGGCCCGAGTATCGACAGCGTTTGCAGGAAAACGGAATCCGGCATCGGTGCATCGATTTTTTCGATCGCGATCCAGCCGTGTTCTGGAACAGCGTCCGGCAACTTACCGAGATTTGTGCCGACACGGATCCCGATGTGGTGCATTGCCATTCGGGCGTGCCGGCCTGCGCCGCAGGGGCGGTGCGCGATGCATCCGATGCAGATTTCCGCCTGGTCGGCCAGCTGCATAGCTGGGGAACGTCGCGACCCGATTGGATGAACACCATGGACATTGCGGGCTTTGTGCGCTCGGACCTGGTGATTGCCAACGCTGCCGCATATCGGCGGATCCTGATTGAAGGCGGGGTGCCAGCGGAAAAAGTCGTCTCGATTCCATGGGGAGTCGATCCCGAGGCTCTGGAAGTGATGCACTCTCCAGGCGCTCCAGGCGGCCGCATTGGCTTTGTCGGCCGCATCGAACCACGCAAGGGCCAATTGGATTTAGTGCGCGCCTTCGACTGCCTGCACTCATCTCGGCCCGAACTGCGCCTGGAACTTGCCGGGCCCGTTGCCGACGAGGCCTACGAACACGAAATCGAAAGTTTTATCGAGGCTCGCAATCTATCGAACAATATCTGGCTCGGCGGTCCGGTGCCGGACGTCTATCAGCGCGAAAGCAATTGGGATTTATTTGTGTCGCTCTCGAGCGACGAAGGTCAGGGCATGGCCATACTCGAAGCCATGGCCATTGGAGTACCCGTCCTGGCGCGCAGTTGTCCCGGCGTGCAGGATTATCTCCAGGACGGGAAAAACGCCATTGCCTTGAAATCATCCGCGGCCAAAGACGTTGCCGGCGCCATCGATTGGGCGCTCGACCATCCGGAAGAGACGACGAAGCTATCGGAAGAAGCGCGAAAGATGGTGCAGGACGCTTTTACCTGGGACCACACGGTAATGGCGATGGAAACGGTTTATGGAATTCACGAAGCCTACTGAGGTGCAGCAGGTCCTCGTCGATGAAATGAACCATTGCGTGCTGGTTCATGCTGCGGATGGCAGCACCACCGTCCACGGCAGAAAAGGCAGCAGTCCCGGCGAGTTTCATTACCCACGAGGAGTTGTCGTTCTCGGCTCGCGGGCATTCGTGGTGGATAGCTGGAACCATCGTGTGCAGGTATTCGAACTTCCGGAGTGGAAATATTGCTTTGAGTTTGGCGAGTTCGGCACCGGTCCGGGCCAGTTTTTTTGTCCGAGTTCCATTGCGTATTTTGAGCCTTGGCTTATCGTGGTGGACACCAACAACGCTCGATTTTCCTTTCACGACCGCGACGGCCGTTTTCAATTCTCGGCGAACAGTGTCGAAGAAAGTTTTCCGGTCCAGATTCATACGGACGGGGCAGTCATTGCGGTGCAATACGAAAACGGCGAATGGAACAATCTGGCGTTTGTGTGAGACATGTAGCGAAGTGAAGGAGTGAAGCGGCCATGCAGCTAACGTCGGTGATGATCAACATTTCCTGGTTTTGCGATTTTCATGCAAACCAGAAAACGTCGTGCTCCTATTGCTGGGTCACGATGGCGCAGTCCAACCGTTCGCGCAGTCTGGACAAGCCCGCAGCTGCCTGGATTGAGGCGGTGCAGAAACACATTCCTTCCACCGCCATTCTGGATTTTGTCGGCGGCGAGCCGACGCTGTTTCCGGAATTTTACGACATGGTTCGTACGCTGTCGCAAACGCACGGCTGGGCCGTCACTTCAAACATGGGCGGCAATCGCTATGAGCTGTACTGCGAGCGTGCGATTCATAATTGCGTATCGTGGACAGCGTCCTATCATCACTCGAGTCCGGATACGATCGATGAATTCATGGCAAAGTGCAAACGCGTCTCGCGGTTCTATCCGTTGTCGATCAACGTGGTCGACTTTCCGAACTACGATGCGGCCGGGGCGTGTGAGAAATTGCGCAGCAATGGTTTCAAGGTGCACTTGTCGCCGTTTGAAGATGTGCGCGATTTGAATGTGGCCGGGGCGACGCCGCTGACATGCAATGGGGGGATGGCACACGTCACGATCGATCCGCAGGGGTATGTCTACAAATGCCTGACACAGGAACGGCGGGCCGACAAAGAGCGCTGGCGGCTGGGCAATATTTTCGCAGGCAACGTGCAATGGCCGACCAGCCGCAGCATGTGTTTCATTCCATGCGACCAGTACTACACCCTCGATCAAAAGCATGTGGCAAAAGACATGTGGGGTCTCGATGTTCGCGAGTTGGAGATTCCGGCCGGTGTGAATGTGGAGAGCTTCCGTGAATCGTTTGCGGCTCCGCCATCGGCACGCAAAGAGTTCATTCAGTTTTCACAATGGCAAGGCCGCAACACCGAGCAGGCCCGCGGCGATCTGATTCAGGATCCGCTGCCCCAGTAGAAGAAGTTGAACCCATCATGAAGCGGGCATGAGCAATCTGGAATCGCCAATCGCCGATTTGGAATATCGATTTCAGATATCCTTATCGTTATCGATACGTTTCAAGGTTTGCGTTACCGCGCGTCTGCGGGAATCACATTCAACTGAACTTCTGAAACACCGTTTGCGCTGATGTTGACCCCGCGTCCGCGTCCCTCATAGCGCTGCAGATATTCCGCATTTTGCCATGCGGACTGCAGAATGCTCTCCCACGCGAACACGGTATACGTGCCGGGCGCAATACCGCGAATGGTGAACTTGCCTTCTTCGTCTGTCGTGACGTTCTTATATAACAACGTATTCTGCCGTCGCGCCGTCGGCGGCACGATGGCAACGGTCGCGCTGGCGGCCGGTTTGTTTTCCGAATTCAGCACGACTCCCTGCAGCGTGGCTCCGCCGGTTTCGATAATCACCTGCACCGGCGTCGCCGAAGCGTCGAGGACAAAGCCGTTGTCCATGGCGCTGACTCCACCGTACCGGATATCGGCGACATAGGCGGTATTGGGAATACCGGTGATCTGGAGCGTGTAACGCGCTTCGGGCACACCCTGTATCGCGAATTTGCCGGCGGCATCTACAGGAATCGTTCCGATCAGCGTGATAAAAGCCTGCGGCATCGAATCCAGGTTTCGCAGGTTCAGGCGAATCGATTCCGGCTTGATCGCGGAACTGCCAGGACCGTTCAGTATCACCTCTCCGCTCAACGGCACACCCGCGCTGACGGTAATGCGTAGGTCCGCAAGGTCCCGTGTCACATCGATCGGATTGCGGCTGGTGGGTTGACGTCGCATCATGGGCACTCCGGGGGCGCCGGCAACTGTCGAGACAATCTGGCCGTTGATCGACTGAATCACAGTTGCTCCGGCCACAACCCCTGCCGCAGCCGTTCCCGGCGCTGCGGCTGGCGCCGCACCGGGCACGGGATCCTGCAGAACCGGAGCGACGGGGAAAAGATCGTATGCTCCTGCTCGGATATTGCGCAGTTCGAACTCCCCATTCTGACGTTGTGCGACGGGAAGCGCATTGATCACGGATGGCGGGTTGATCGCATCAAGCACGCCGGGCTCTCGCGGTGCCAGGACAAACGAGGCAATGGAACGGTCCACTGCGCCGCTTGTTGGATTTGGCCGTGCGGTTGGATTAATTGCGATGCCGCTGATTTTGAAAGTGGCGGCCGTTGAAGTGCGAATCGTGATGTCGATGCCGGACGCTTCCGTGCCGTCTTTCAGGACGATCGGAGTCGCTTCTGCGGTTTCGGTGACACCAGGGTAGAACGTGCGCGCCCAGGAATCCTGCGGGCCGGGAATTGTACCTGGCGTGCGCGGCGTGACGCCGACATAGTACTCGCCCGGGAACATCCAGAATATACGGAACTCGCCACGGTCATCCGTGGATTTTGTATTCAACGCACTCCATTGCTTGCGGCCCTGGTTGTAGGTCACCCGATATACGGAAACGTTCATGCCGGAAATCGGCTGGTTGTTGGGATCGCGGACGTGGCCGGCGATGACCGAGCCCTTGACCATGAAAATATCGTCCATGGCCGCCGGTTTTCCTTCCTGCAACAGGATGCTCTTATTGGCTTGTGGCGGCGCATTACCGTTCACGGGTTGCGCAAAGTAACCTTCTTTCTCGGCGCGCAACGAGTAACGGCCGGGCGCCAGATCGTGAAAGCTGAAGCGGCCGGAGGCATCGGTCATCGCGGTGATCTGGCGGCCCTGGGCCGCGCCGGCGTTACGGCGGGCATTCTCGATGGCGTTATCGATTGCCTGCTGCGAAACGCCCGCCCGGATGCCCGATTCGGTCAAATCCGAGATTTGCTGATTCAGCCGGTTTTGAACATCGGCGGCGAGATTGCTTGTGGCGTTGGCCGGTGGCGGAGCCGTCAGGGTGATCAGGACATCGGCGATCGGTTCGTGGCTTCCGGGATGCACGACCCGCCCCTCGATGGTTTCTTTCGCAGTCTGTCCCTGCGTCAACAGAAGAGAAAGAACTGCAACGATTGTCAGCTTCATAGTCCGTTCCGGTCGGCAGCGATTTCGTTGTTAAAGAAATAACGGAAGAAGGATACCAGAAGTTTGAGGATTGATGAATGCATGAATTGGCGCTCCCTCTCCAGCAATCTGGAATCGCCAATCGCCAATCTGGAATATCGTTTTCAAATATCCCTATCGATAGCGATAAGGATATTTGAAAACGATATTCCAGATTGGCGATTGGTGATTCCAGATTGCTCGCCACCCTCTCGCGATGGGATCAGTTCTAAGCGATTCTGCGTGCCATTTTTTTCACAGCTCCACCGACCGTTCATGGTGAATCCGCAAAATACAAGCATCATCCTTCTGAATGAATGCGGCCAGAGAAGTGGAGTGACTTGCGTTCCGGTGCGAACCGGCAACCACCCAGACGCCGTGCATCAGTGCGGCGGATTCGAAGCTGAACTCGGATTCCGGCGCAGCCAGCCGCGCGCTCCAGACGGCGCTGGCGATGCGCCTGGCGGTCTCCGCATCCGGTACCACACCCGCCTCGGGCAACGACGATTTTACCGGCGCTGGTTGGATCTGCTCTTGCCGGGCGACTATGCCGCGGGCGTGGTCCAGGTCCATACCCAGATCTCGCAGCAGTTTCGCAGCACCGCACTCGCTTTCGCGCAGGATTCCGAGAAGAATGTGGCCGATTCCGACATGTTGGTGCTGCAGCTTTTCCGCTTCTTCGATGCTGTGTTTCAGAATGTGTTTGCATTCTTCAGACACGGGCAAATCCACGGAAGTTGAAATCTTTTCGTGCACCGGTAGTGTTTCGCAGATCCGCCTGCGCACTTCATCCACGACAGGAGCACTCGGCAGCAATTGTTTCAGGATCTCAGGATCTTCGCGGAGTATACCCAGCAGCAGGTGTTCAGTTTCAATCGTGACGCTGCCGAAAATACTGGCTTCATAGCGCGCAAAGAAAATGACTCGCCGCGCCCGCTCCGTGAAGCGTTCAAACATGGGGTGGCTCCGACTTGCCGACGGATATCACAGTACCGTCGAACATGTTGATACTTGCAAACAGAGGGCCGGCTTCAACCTTCCAAATGCCAAATCGGAGTTTTCCGGTCAGAATCGGCTGATGCGCGGCAATAGCTTCGGCTCCGTACAGCGGAATCCAGATGGCTACCGCAATTTTCTCCGCGGTTCTTTCGTCGGGCACCAGGAACTTCCTGGACGTGGCTTGCCGCAACGAGCCAACCGGTGAAAATCCGTCCCGAAAAGATCGGAGTTCGCCCCTGGATCTTGAAAGTTCTTCTCGAATTGTATCCAGCTGCAATCCCTGATTGCGCAGGAATTCAGCAGCCAGACCTTCTTCTTCGCGCAGGATTCCGCACAGCAAATGTTCGGTGCCGATGTGACGATGGTTTAGTTTCTCTGCCTCTTCGGCGGCGTATTCCAATACGCGTTTGTATGCGTTGGAAAACGGCAGATTGGAGGATGACGATACTTTTTCGCGACTGGGCAGACTTTTCGCGATTTCTTCTCGAATGGTTTCAAGGGGCAGGGCATTGCTCAAGAAGCGATTTATCAGATTTTTATCTTCGTGAAGCAGCCCGAGCAGCAGGTGTTCTGGTTCAATTGTGCTGCTGCCGAACCGGGTTGCCTCGTAGCGTGCAAAAAACACTGCCCGGCGGCCCCGTTCGGTGAAGCGTTCAAACATTGGTTACATCGAGTTGGGCGAGGTGGTGTTTTAAGTGGTCGAGATAGTCTTCTGCCAGAAGACCGAGCCGCATGGGATTGCCGTTCCCGATCGTGCACGTTGTTTCCAGTTTTCCAGCCGGGATATTGCGCAGCACGTGCGCGACGTGGCGATTGTAAAGCCGCCACAGTTCGACCAGTTCGATCCAGGGTTTGGCATTAAAATCCTGGCGGCGGACCCACTCGTCCTGTTCATAACCTGGAAACAGGAGTTCATCCGCCATCTGGGCCCGCATAAATCGCTGATGATTGTTGCAGGCGGAGTCCATGAGATGGCCAAGGATTTCTTTCTTCGACCACTTGCCGGGGGCAGGACGGGTGGTCACATCTGCTTCATGCAGCAGACGCAACTTTGCGGATGCAGTTTCGACGACCCCGACCAGTTCATTGGCGACAGCGACGGAATTACGCGACATGTCTGGGGAGAAATTCTATCATCCCCCATGCAGGCACGGTCTATGGAGCTGAGAAGAAATCGGCAGGCGAGGGACAGCCGTGGTTCCCATAACGCCAAGCTACGGCTCGGGGATCACCCTGGGAGTCGGATAAGACGTTCGTTGCCTGCTGCCCTCCTGCGTCTCAGGAGGGCAGTTCGCGGTGCCGTCAGTTCGCGTGGATATCGACCAGGAAACTATTTTCCGCCGCTCATGGAGGACAGGAAGTCTGCGTTCGTCTTGGTCTTGCTCATTTTTTCAATCAGCAATTCCATTGCTTCCACCGTCGACAACGGGTTGAGCACTTTGCGCAGAATCCAGATGCGAGTCAGTTCATCTTTCGAAACCAGCAGCTCTTCCTTGCGGGTTGCCGAGCGATTGATATCAATGGCCGGGAACACGCGCTTATCCATCAGCTTGCGGTCCAAGTTGATTTCCATGTTGCCGGTGCCTTTGAACTCTTCGAAAATCACATCGTCCATGCGGCTGCCGGTGTCGATTAAAGCGGTCGCGATGATGGTGAGACTGCCGCCCTCTTCCACATTGCGGGCTGCGCCGAAGAAGCGCTTTGGCCGTTGCAGCGCATTGGAGTCCACGCCGCCCGAGAGCACCTTGCCGGATGGCGGCACGATGGTGTTGTAGGCCCGCGCCAATCGCGTGATGGAATCGAGCAGGATCACCACGTCGCGTTTGTGTTCGACGAGGCGCTTGGCTTTTTCAATCACCATTTCCGCCACCTGAACGTGGCGCGAAGCCGGCTCGTCAAACGTTGAGCTGATCACTTCGCCGTTGACGGACCGTTGCATGTCGGTGACTTCTTCCGGCCGCTCGTCGATCAGCAGCACAATCAAGATCACTTCGGGATGATTTTCAGTGATGGAGTTCGCCACGGTCTGCAGCAGCATGGTTTTGCCGGCGCGCGGCGGGGCCACGATCAGTCCACGTTGTCCTTTGCCGATGGGCGTCAGCAGATCGAGCACGCGGGCGGAAATATTTTCGCGCGTGGTTTCGAGTTTGAGACGTTCATTGGGATAGAGCGGAGTGAGGTTATCGAAAAAGATCTTGTTGCGGGCTTCATCCGGATGTTCGAAGTTGACGGCTTCGACTTTGATTAAGGCGAAATAGCGCTCGCCGTCCTTTGGCGGGCGGACCTGGCCGGAAACGGTATCGCCGGTGCGCAGGTCGAACTTGCGGATTTGCGAGGGCGAAACGTAAATATCGTCGGGTCCGGGCAGATAGTTATAGTCCGGCGCCCGGAGGAAGCCGAAGCCGTCGGGCAGCGTTTCCAACACGCCTTCGCTGAAGATGAAACCGCTTTTTTCGGTTTGGGCCTGGAGGATTTTGAAAATCAGCTCCTGTTTGCGCATGCCGGAGGCGCCCTGAATGTTCAGGTCCTTGGCGACTTGCGTCAGCGAGGCGATGTTCATTTCCTTTAACTGTGCGATGTCCATTGTGACGCCGCCTTCGGGACGATCTGTGGCTACGAATTTTTTGCTCATAGGTGGGTTTTGCTCACTGCGTGGAAGTGTCGTTAATGGCGGTACGGATCTTCTTCAGGACGGCATCCTTGCCCAGGCCCGTCACCGCCGAAAAAGCAATGATCTCCTTGGTTTCTAGTGTTGCGGCGCATATTTTCAACGCCTTTGTTTGTTCGTTTCGTGAAATCTTGTCGCACTTTGTCAGCACGATCAGGTTCGGGATGCCGAAATGATCCAACCATTTTTTCATAGTACGGTCGGAATCCGTCGGCGGCATTCGGGAATCCACCAGCAGAATTGCCAGCCGCAATGGCTCGCGATTCTGCAGGTATTGTTCGATCATCGGCCCAAAGTCTTCCCGGATTCCTTTGGGGACCTTCGCATATCCATAGCCCGGAAGGTCGACATAATAGGTCTCACCATTGATCAGAAAAAAATTGATCTGCTGGGTCCGTCCAGGTGTTGAACTCGTTCGAGCCAGCCCACGGGAATCCGTCAGTGTGTTCAGCAAACTGGATTTGCCGCTATTGGAGCGCCCGCAGAACGCAACTTCAGGAATTCGGTCTTTAGGGAATTCACTCGCTTGCGTCGCGCTCTTGACGAATCGGGCGGAACTGGTTCTCACGATCGGAATCGTAAGTCGTATTTCATTTTACCAAGGGGTCAATTTCAAATGCCAGAAAAGAATCAAAACATCCCCGAGTCCTGCTGGATTCCGGTATTCCCATTGGAACCCCCATTCGCAGGAATCGGCGGCTGAAACTCGGCGGCACGTTCCGCATCAGTATCGTCCGGAAGAGGTTCCAGCGGACGCGTCAGCGCCACCTTCAGGACTTCCTCCATATTGTCAACGCAATGGATCTTAAATACATTACGAATTTCTTCGGGAATATCCGGAAGGTCCTTTTGATTATCCTTCGGGATAATAATGGTTCGAATGCCGGCGCGATGCGCTGCGAGCATTTTTTCCTTCAGCCCGCCGATCGGCAGCACGCGGCCGCGCAGCGTGATTTCACCGGTCATCGCGACATCGCCGCATACCGGAATTCTCGTCAGCAGGCTGACCAGTGACGTCGCCATGGTGATTCCGGCAGACGGTCCGTCCTTGGGAATCGCGCCTTCGGGCACATGAATGTGAATATCGAGACGGCGATAAAAATCCTTTGGAATGCCGAAGACGTGCGCGCGCGAGCGGACATAACTGAAGGCGGCCTGAGCGGACTCCTGCATCACATCGCCGAGTTTTCCGGTGAGGGTGAGAGTTCCTTTGCCGGGCATTGTCGTTGCCTCGGTTGTCAGAATTTCTCCACCGACTTCGGTCCATGCCAGACCGGTGACAAAGCCGATCTGATTTTCCAGATCGTGCGCATTGGTGCGATATTTTTCGATGCCGAGATACTCTCCGATATTTTCTGCTCCCAGCGTCACCAGGCTGCGCGATGGATTCTTCAATGTTGTGCGCGCGACCTTACGGCAAATGGTGGAAATTTCACGTTCCAGATTGCGCACCCCGGCTTCGCGCGTGAAGTTGCGAATGACGGATTGCACGCCATCTTCGGAGAATTCCAGATGTCCCTTCTTCAGGCCATTGGCTTCCATTTGTTTCGGAATCAGAAAGCGGCGGGCGATGACGCTTTTTTCCTGTTCGGTGTAACCGGGCAGCCGCAGCACTTCCATGCGATCCTGCAGCGGTTGCGGGATCGGATGCAGGACGTTTGCGGTGGCGATGAACATGACCTGCGACAAATCGTATTCGACGTCGAGGTAATGATCCTGGAATGTCGCGTTCTGTTCGGGATCGAGCACTTCCAGCAGTGCCGCCGCAGGGTCGCCGCGGAAATCGACGCTCATCTTGTCGACTTCATCGAGCAGGAAAACCGGATTCACCGTGCCTGCTTTGCGCAGCATTTGAATGATCTGGCCCGGCAATGCGCCGATATACGTGCGGCGGTGGCCGCGGATTTCCGCTTCGTCCCGGACTCCGCCCAAAGCGATGCGCACGAACTTGCGGCCCGTCGCTCGCGCAATCGACATGCCGAGCGAGGTTTTGCCGACGCCCGGCGGACCGGCAAAGCACAGTATCGATCCCTTCGGTTTCTTGACTAACTGGCGAACGGCCAGGAATTCGAGAATGCGATCCTTGACCTTCTCCAGGCCATAGTGATCTTCGTTGAGAATCTTTTCCGCGAGATCGATATCGTTGATGTCCCGCGATTTCTTTTTCCACGGCACTGCCAGCAGCCATTCCAGGTAGTTGCGCGAGACGGACGACTCCGCCGACATCGGCGGCATCATTTCGAGGCGGCGCAACTCCTGCATTGCCTTCTCGCTGGCGTCCTTCGGCATTCCTGCGGCTTCGACCTTGCGGCGCAGTTCTTCGATTTCGGATTTTTCGTCTTTCTTGCCGAGCTCTTTCTGGATCGCCTTGATCTTCTCGTTCAGGTAGTACTCTTTTTGCGCGCGTTCCATTTGTCGTTTGACGCGATTTTGCACGGTGCGATCAACCTGGAGTTTTTCGATTTCAATCTCCAGCACTTCGACAAGTTTCTTGCATCGTTCGATGGGATTGAAGATTTCGACCAGTTCCTGCTTCTCTTCGATGGATAGCACCAGATTGGCCGCGATGATATCGGCCATGCGTCCAATTTCGTCGACGCGAATGGCGGTCATCAGCTGTTCGGAATTGGCGTTCTGGCTGAGTTTGAGATATTGCTCAAACTGCTGTGTCAGCCGCGTCTGCAGTGTGTCGTAGCCGGCGAACACCTGGCTGCGGAACGGCGACAGGCGCAGCGTCGCCTGGACGTAGCCGTCTTCTTCCGACATTTGCAGAATGCGGGCGCGTTCAATGCCCTCCACCAGAACCTTGGTATTGCCGTCCGGCAGCTTGAGGCTCTGAACGATGTTGGCAATGGTGCCGACTGGAAAAATTTCGCCGGGTTTCGGATTATCGACGGTGGCGTCGTGTTGAGTGGCGAGAAAGATGCGTTTGTCGCCTTGCAATGCGGCTTCGAGAGCGTTGACGGAAGCTTCCCGGCCAATCACAAACGGCACCAGCATGTACGGGAAGATCACGACATCTCGAATGGGAACCATGGGAAGCCGCGTCTGCTCGTATTTATCCTTGGTGCTCATTAACGTCCTGTTTATCCTGCCTTTTCGAAAGGCAAATGCGCTTCCTTGCTCATCACCATCTCCCGCGTGATCGCGAGCTCCTTCGGCTCGCGCGCCTGCGGCAGCTGGTACATCAGATCCAGCATCAGCTCTTCAAGGATGATGCGTAAGCCGCGCGCGCCCACATTGCGCCGGATGGCGCCATCGGCGATGGCTTCCAATGCGTCGTCGTCGAAGCGGAGTTTGACATTTTCGTACTCGAACAGTTTCTGGTATTGCTTGACCAGAGCGTTTTTGGGCTTGGTTAAGATTTCAACCAGTGCCTTCTGATCGAGGTCGTGGAGCGTGGCGACGACCGGCACGCGTCCGACAAACTCCGGGATCATCCCGTACTTGATCAGGTCTTCCGGTTCCAACCGTTCGAGCACTTCCGAGCGCGGCCCCTTGTTTTTGGCACGGACTTCGCCCTGGAAACCCATCGAGCTGCGTACTGCCAGTCTCCGTTCGATCAGTTTCTCCAGACCGACAAACGCCCCGCCGCAAATGAACAGGATGTTTGTCGTGTCCACTTGCGTGAACTCCTGATGAGGATGTTTTCGGCCTCCCTGCGGAGGAACATTAGCGATGGTTCCCTCCAGCATCTTAAGTAGTGCCTGCTGAACACCTTCGCCGGAGACATCGCGGGTAATCGAGGGATTTTCGTCCTTGCGGCCGATCTTGTCGATTTCATCTATATAGATGATGCCGGTTTGCGCTCGCTCGATGTCGCCGTTGGCATTCTGGATGAGCCGCAGGATGATGTTTTCAACATCTTCGCCGACATACCCCGCTTCAGTGAGGGTCGTGGCGTCGACGATCGCAAATGGAACGCTGAGCAGGCGGGCCAGGGTCTGGGCCAGAAGAGTCTTACCGGTGCCGGTGGGGCCAATCAGCAGAATATTGGATTTCTGTAGCTCGACATCCGACTTTTTGCGCGACATTTCGATGCGCTTGTAGTGGTTATATACGGCGACGGCCAGCTTCTTCTTGGACTGATCCTGGCCGACGACATATTGATCGAGGAACGATTTGATCTCGAGCGGCTTCGGCAAATGGACGCTGCGCGGCGTGATATCGAAGTTCTGATCTTCGTCGATGATTTCCTGGCAAACCCCAACGCATTTGTCGCAGATGAACACGGACTTGCCGGCAATCAGTTTTTTCACCTCGTTCTGACTGGCATCGCAGAACGAACAACGCAGGGCTTCATCGGTATTCTTCTTCATCATGGCCGTTTCGAAATCACCTCATCGATGATTCCATATTCCTTGGATTGCGCCGCATTCATGATGTAATCGCGCTCGACGTCTTTTTCAATCCGTTCGAGCGGCTGATCGGTGTGCGACGCCAGGATGCGATTCAAATTGGCGCGCAGCCGCAGTATTTCCCGCGCCTGCAAATCAATATCGGTGGCCTGACCCTGCAGGCCTCCCATCCACGGCTGGTGAATGAGGATGCGCGAGTGCGGCAGGGAAAAGCGCTTCTTCGGCGTACCCGCCGCCAGTAACACCGCGGCCATACTGGCCGCCTGGCCGACGCAAATGGTGCTGACATCGTTTTTAATAAATTGCATGGTGTCGTAAATCGCGAGACCCGCCGTTATCGATCCACCTGGGCTGTTAATGTAGAGTGAAATATCGCGATCGGGATCTTCCGCTTCGAGGAACAGCAACTGGGCGATGATCAGATTAGAAACATTATCATCAATAGGCGTCCCAATGAAGATAATGCTGTCGCGCAACAATCGCGAATAAATATCGTAGGCGCGTTCGCCTCGGTTGGTCTGTTCGACCACCATAGGGATCAATGTCATTCGTTCCTCACAGTATTCTAAAAAAGTCTCACGTCATTCTTAGGCCACGGCGCACAAGGGTCAATAGAGAGTATGTATTATGCGGACGCCGGCAGAACCCGCGCATGTTCCTGTAAAAAGTCCAGCGTTTTCTTGTTGATCAGCTGATCCCGTACGCGTGCCAGGCCGGAGTCGCGGCCCAATACCTCGCGGATTTTTTCGACCGGTTTGTTGGCTTCCTGCGCGATGCGTTCAATTTCGCGGTTTACTTCCTCGTCCTGGACCTGAATTTTCTCCTTTTCCGCGACGTACTCTAATATCAACGTACTGCGCACATCGCGAACCGACTGGGCGCGCTGATCTTCACGAATCTTGCGCCAGTCGACATCCAGCCGTTCCGGATTGATGCCCTGACGCGACAGCTCCCGGACCATGCGCTGCATGCGCGTTTGAATTTGCTTCTCCACCAGCACCGAAGGCACTTCGAACGTATTGTTTTCTTCCAGCCAGACCAGCAGCTTCTCGCGCAATTCTTCGTTGGCGTGATCGCGTTTGTGATTTTCCATGTCCGAGCGGATTTTGGCGCGCAGTTCATCGAACGTTTTGTATTCGCCCAGGCTCTGGGCAAATTCATCATTGAGCTCGGGCAGCTTTTTTTCCTTGATGCCTTCGACCTTCACCGTGTAGTCCACGGTGCGTCCGGCCAGGCGCTTTTCCGGATAGTCGGCAGCGTAGGACACCGTGAACGAGCGTTCTTCGTTAAGTTTTGCGCCAAACAAATTCTCAGAAAACTCTTTCAGTGTGGAGGGCCCGCCAATCTCCACCGTGGCCTTATCCGCGGCGATGGGTTCCTCCGTCGAGCCCTGAAACGTGCCGCGAAAAGAGATTTCGACAAAATCCTTTTCCTGAACCGGACGGTCGTCGTCCACCGGTGTGAGTTCGGCCATGTCGTTCTGCAGCTTCTTCAGCGTTGCTTCGACTTCCGATTCATCGACCTGCACCGTTGCCTGCTGGGCAGGAATACCGGTGTAGTTGGAAATATTCAATTGTGGGTAGACCTCGAATGTCGCTTTGAATTTAAGCGGCGTCCCAGCGGCGACATCGACATTGTCGATGTGCGGTTCAGCGACAACGTCTAAATGACGTTCTTTGACCGCTTCGCTGAAACTGCGAGGCACGACATGCTGGACGACTTCGGAAAATATTTCTTCCTTGAACCTCGTCTTAATCACCGCCAGGGGCGCTTTGCCAGGACGGAAACCCGGCACCTTCGCCTTGCGGGCCAATTCCTGAGCGATGTGGCCGATTTCGTGATCGACCACTTCCTGGGGTATTTCAAAATCGAGAGCCTTCCGGCATTCGGAGATATCGGTCAGTTCCACTTTCATTCTGATTGCGCGTACCTCATTGTGGCGTTGCCAAGTGCGAAAGGAGGGACTCGAACCCTCATGGGTTGCCCCACTGGATCCTAAGTCCAGCGCGTCTGCCAATTCCGCCACTTTCGCGTTCAGATTGATTTTGCGTAACGGAGAGTGCAAGTGTCAACTACACTGCTGCAATGACAACTACATCGAAGTCCGGTTTGATCTATTCCGACAACGTCGACGGATTCGGCGCGGAAGCCGTTTCAGGCAAATCCGTAGAGGTTCATTATACAGGCTGGCTCTATGTTGACGGCAAACGCGGCAACCAGTTCGACAGTTCCATCGGCCGCGGTCCTTTCAAGTTTAATCTCGGCGCCGGCCAGGTGATCAAAGGCTGGGACGAAGGCGTCACCGGCATGAAAGTCGGCGGTAAACGCGAACTGATCATTCCCCCTCAACTAGGATACGGCGCACGCGCCATACCTGGGGTGATACCGGCGAATTCGACTCTGTGTTTCGAGGTGGAATTGCTGGACGTCCGCTGAGACATGCTGCCCAACCCGCTCCTCCCGCATATCGAAGCGACCTACTTCGCGCTGCGGCGCGGCGCCGGGATTGTCGGCATCGCTCTGCCGTTTCTGCTGGCATTGGGAGACTTGCTGCTGGAGAGTCACGCGCTGCGCGGTTCAATCAGCGCTTACTACTATTCCCGCATGGGAAACCTGTTTGTGGGCGCTCTCTGTGCGGTCGGCATGTTTCTGCTGCTGTACAAGAGCTACAGCGCGCGCGAGAATTTTTTTCTCAACATTGCGGGCGTCAGCGCGATCGGTGTCGGCCTGTTTCCCACGGATCCGAATTCGGCCTGCGGCGCACCCCAAAGCGCGATGTATTGGCTGCATCCAACATTTGCCGTCATCTTCTTTGCCGCGATTGCGTACGTCTGTATTTTTCTCGCCGGCGAAAAATTGCCGCCGAGCCATTTCGCGCCAAAGAAGTGGAATCGCGCCGCAACATACAAGGCGTGCGGCACCGCCATGGTTCTATTCATTAGTGCGGCAATTGTCCTGAATGTGCTGGCTCATTTTTATTCCACACTCGGAATTTCGATTTGCCAACTCAATGGTCTGTTCTGGTTCGAAACCGCGGCGGTGATCACCTTCGGTATTTATTGGCTGGCGAAAAGCGGCGATATCAGCGACGCGGTCTACCGGCCCGGTCCGCTGTAATGCGGTTCATTGGCGCTCCAGCAATCTGGAATCGCCAATCGCCAATTTGGAATATCGCTTTCAGATATCCTTTATCGCTATCGATAGGGATATTTCTAAACGATATTACAAATTGGCGATTGGCGATTCCAGATTGCTGGGAAGAGAACCAGGCGACGTCACCTCTTGGGAAACTGAACGCCTCTTCCGCCGCCCTGTTCGGGAACCTGCGCCGCCTCAACCCCACAAAGCCGGCAAAGCTCGGCAAACGCTGCGGCGCGCGCCGAATCGGATTCCTCTTTTCCCATCTTCAAGAACAACGGACGATGCTTCCAATCGAACTCTTCTTTTGTCACACCTGCTAAATAACAAATCATTCCTGCGAAATTGACCGCAGCCCCCGGACGATCCCGCGCGCCGCGCAGCAGCGCAGCGTTTGTCATCGGCCCCGCATGTTCCGCCGCAAGCTGAAGCGCGACGGTGAGGCCGGAAATTCCGTCGATGTCATCAATGACGTGGGCGAGCTGAAAATCACACACGCTGGCAGAAATCTTTCCCGTATCGATTAACGAACGCAAGGCATGCACCCGCTCTTCAATGGTTCCGGCCGCGAGAACATCCCGCAATTTATCGAACGACTCGCGATCGCCGGCCGACTGCAGGACTTCCATATCGCGCCAATCCAGATTTCCGCGCTGGCGAATTTCCCTGGCGACGAATTCCTTTTCCTCAGCAGTCATCGCGGCGAATGCGTCCATGTCGTAGCCCACGCCGTCATGCCATTGTTCGTAGCCGATATTTCTGCTGTTTTGAAACCGCTCAAAGGCTTCGGAATGCGCCACGTCCTACCGCCGCAGTTGTCCTGGCCGAATACCCTGCACGCGCATGCGAACGCGAAACAGATGCGTGCATGCCGTGATGTAAAGCGTGCGGTCGTCCGCATCGCCGAACGCCATGTTCGTGGCACAAACCCTCGATCGCGGTTCGCTGGTGTATTGCGGCATCAGCAGCCGGCCAAGAGTCTTTCCTTCCGGCGAATGAATTTGAATTCGGCCCGGCGTGCCGCCGCTTGTGGTGTACAAATCCCCGCGCACATCGACGCGCATGCCGTCGATGCCGTCTTCCACAAATACTTTTCCATTGGCGACAGTGTCGTCCGGCCGAATCTCATAGCGCATGGTGCGGCGTGTTCCCGCCGTGACGTAAAGGTATTTTTCATCCGGCGACAAGGTGATGCCATTCGGCGATGCGCCAGGGCTATCGCGATCGCCGCCGAGCAGCGTCACCTTGTCATCCTTGATGAGAAAGAATCCGCTGTAGGGAATTTCCCGGTCCGTGGATTGCGCCGCGCCGCGCAGGCCCCATACGGTGTCGGTGAAATAAATAGCGCCGTCGGATTTCACCACGATGTCATTCGGGCCGTTGAATCGTTTGCCTTCGTAGCGGTCGGCCAGAATCGTGCGTTTTCCGTCTTTTTCCAGGCGGTACACCGTGCGATCGGTCATCGCCGTCACCACGAGCCGGCCCTGCGGGTCGAGCGCGAGTCCATTCGAACCGATAAGTAATATCGCGACACGGCCGGCCACGGTCTGTGCGCCCACGTTTGTGTTATCGCGGCCACTGAACCCGCTGTTTTCGAGAAACACGGACAACGGTTTTCCCTCAGCCCACTTGTAGATCACGTTGGCTGCGTTGTCGCTGAAGAGCAGAAACCCAGGCTGGCCGTTTTCTCCCGGTATCCAGACTGGTCCTTCGGTTAGCGCGAAGCGATCGCCGAGGGTTTCCAGCTTTGCATCCGGCGCAATGATTTCATCCAGGGATGGATCCAGTTTTTCAATTCGGAACGGACTGTCTGCCGGCGATTGAGCCTTCAGCAGGAATAGTGAAAGCAACATCCCGGCAAGGATGAGTGTGAGCTTCATGAGCGCAGTTCCTCAGTGCGGATGAAATTCGGTCATGTGAACATCGGCTTCGCTGACGGTACCGTGATGCACATATGCGTAAGACGTCATTCCAATACCCGGCACAAAATGGACGATCGTGTGGTCTGGATTGGTGCGATACACCAATTCGAATTCGTCATGCATTCCGCGGATTCCGACGCCTTCGATGTTGCTGAGGTCGACAGATTTTGGTCCTGCAACCGACCAACAATACATAGCGTCCTGACGCGGTGGCAGACCGGGATCCACACCAAAGCACTTCCCGGCCGGCAGCGGGAATTCCAGAAACTGATGTTCCGGTTTCAACAGGGAAGCAATGTGAGTTTCATCCGAAAGGACCTTGTCCAGATCTTCCGGTGGAATTTCATAATACTTGTTTCTGTCGCGAACAATGACATGGCCGCCACGCGGTTTGCCCGGACCGAACCACGCCAGATCGTTCGGATGTCCTTGCAGCAGGACAACCTCGTAACGCCCCACTTGATTCACGCGCATCACTTCCATACGCCATGCCACTTTGGTTTCTTTGACCTTGCCGGCTTCTTCGTACTTCACGTTGCCCTGATATACCCAATACGTGCCAACGGTCAGCGGAAACTCTTCGGCTGTTGCGATTGAGGGATGGGGCGCCGGAGGAGGCGTTTCGGCCGAGCTGCAGGACATGGCCAACATTGCGCAGGCCAGCGGAAACGCGCATAACAACATTCGTATGCTTTCCGCGATAGAGGCACGCGTTGGGAACTGCGCACAATCCTGACTTCGGAAGCCCATTTCAGAAAACCTGCTACTTCTTCGGTACGAGACGAAGGATCTTCCCTTCATTGCCATCGGTCAGCACATACACCGCACCGTCCGGTCCTTCGTTGACGCCGCGAATGCGCGTGTTCAATTCCGTCAGCAGGCGTTCTTCGCCGACCACCCGCTCGCCGTTGAGCACCAGCCGCGCGAGGCACTTTCCAACCAATTCGGAAACGAAAATATCGCCCTGCCAAGCAGGGAAGAGCTTACCGTTATAAAACGAAATTCCCGCCGGAGCGATATCCGGCGTCCAGAAATAGACCGGCTGCTCCATGCCGTCCTGCGCCGTCTTGTCGCCATTGATCGGTTTGCCAGAATATTCGCGGCCATAGCCGATCACCGGAAAGCCGTAGTTCCTGCCTTTCTCGATTGCATTCAATTCGTCGCCGCCGCGCGGTCCGTGTTCTGTCGTCCACAGTTTTCCAGTGCGCGGATGAATGGCCATGCCCTGCATGTCGCGGAGTCCCAGAGCATAAATTTCCGGATGCGCGCCAGCGCGGCCAACGAAGGGATTATCCCTGGGAATCGTGCCATCGGTATTGATGCGCAAAATCTTCCCCATGTTGCTATCGAGTTGTTGCGGTTGCGGCCAGTCGACGGAATTGATTCCAAGCCCTGCGGGAATACTGGATGTCATCAGTAATGTTCCGTCCGGCGCCTGAATCACGCGGCCCAGCGTGCCTTCGCCATTAAGCAGTACCTTGACATTCTCCAGCCTTCGATCGTCTGCGGAAAGTTTTGCGCTTGCCAGTTGCAAAATGCCGGGGCTGCGCGGCAGGGCGGATTGGTTCGCTCCGTCGGGTAAAACGGTATATGTAATGTAGAGCGTGCGGTTCGTGGCGAAGGCGCGATCCGGCAAAGCTTCGTAGACGCCCTGGCCGCGCGCCCATAAGTTGGCGGGCAAGCCGTCCAGCGGTTCGGAGATCTTTCCATCTTTGGCGACTACTTTGATACGGCCCGGCCGCTCGGCAACGATGATGCGTCCATCCGGCAGGAAATGAAATGAGAAGGCGCCCATCAGTCCGGACGCTACATCTTCGACTTGATACGCCGCCGTCTTCGCCGGCACAGGTGCGCGTGTCTGGCCCAGCCATTGTGGAATTGGCGCGTAACCATCCGGCGCCGCACTCTCCGTCGCAGGTGTTTGTGCGGCAGCCGGCGGGCGCAGCACGCTGCGTATGCCTTGCAATCCTGCAACGCGTGCGCCCGCCGCACTGGTGACAAGTAAAATGCCGGACGCCGTAAGTGCAAGCAATCGTGAGAACAATGGCCCCTCCCTTCGCAATGGCCGAAACGCTACCACGAATCCGATGGCGCTTGGCGGTTTTGTAACGTAAGATGCGACCTGCATGAACATCCTTCTTTACAACCCGGACAACGGGGTGACCCGGAATTTTATGCCCCACCTCTGGATGTTCCTGTTGCAATCGTTAACGCCTCCCGGTCATGAGGTATTTCTCATCGACGGCAATGCTCAGCCGATGACGGAACAGCAACTCGGCGATTATGTGCGCGCCAACAACATTAAGATGGTCGGCATCGGCGCCATGACCCGAATGGCGGCCCGCGCTTATCAGATGGCGGACGCGGCGCGCGCGGCCGGAGCGAAGGTTGTGATGGGCGGCCCACATGTCACCGAAGTGCCCGATGAGCCGCTGGGCCGTGGTTCGGAGCCTCGGCATGCCGATGCGATTGCACTGGGAGAAGCGGACTCGACGTGGCCTCTTATTGTGGAAGATGCCGCCAACGATCGCTTGAAAGAGATCTACACTCCGGTTGGCCCGGACGGCAAGGAAGTAAAGCCGACGCTGCAGGACTACCCGAAAATTCCGTGGGACACCATCGACCTGTCGCAGTTCGATCTGATGGCCAAGATGCCGGGCTGGGCCCGCTATGTGGCGCGGCGTGCCGGAATTCCGTGGAAGAGTTTGTGCGTGGTACCCATGGAATCCGGACGAGGATGTCCTTACGGTTGTGACTTCTGCACGGTCACAGGGTTCTTCGGCGATTCGATTCGCTTCCGCACCGACCAAAGTGTTGTCGACGAATTGTTGGTACTTAAGAAGCGAGCGCAGAAGGAACAAAGTCAACTTGGCGTGTTCTTCATCGACGATAACTTCGCGATCAACGTCAAGCGAGCGAAATCCTTGCTGCGGGAAATCATCCGTCAGGATGCGGTGTTGCCGTGGGTCGCGCAGATCAGTATCAATTTGCTGCGCGATGAAGAGCTGCTGGATCTGATCCGCGACAGCGGCGGCAAATGGATCTTCATTGGCCTGGAATCGATCGACAGCGGCAATCTCAAGGATGTCAACAAAGGCTTCAACAAGCCCAACGAATACGCCGCGATCTTGCAACGATTGGCGGACCGCGGACTCTATGCCATCACGTCGTTTATTTTCGGCATGGACGGCGACACCCCCGGCGTCGCCAGCCGCACCACGGATGCAATCGAATCCTGGCCTCCGGGATTGCCGGTGTTCGGCCTGCTGACACCGTACCCTGCGACGCCGCTTTACGACAGGCTGATGAAGGAAGGCCGCCTGACGCGGCCGCAGCATTGGCTGGATTTCCGGCCATTTCGCATGGCCTTTTCACCGAAAAGCATCGAGATCGAACAGGCAGAGCGCGAAGTGCATCAGGCATGGTCACGCTGCTACGATGCCAAGGCTCTGGCTTCGGCAGTCGACCGCATATCGGATCGGCCGTTCGGCGAACGCGCCGTGATGCTGTTCACGCGCCTGCTGTTTCGTGGCATCTACTTCCCGCAAATGACTCGCGGCGAATGGGTGCGATTGATATTGGATAACCGCAGCACGATCCTGCGCATCGCCCGCGAAGGCTTTGCGTTTCACCGCTCGAGGAAGTCCAGGCAGACAGCCCCTCCTCCAGGTCCCGCGCCGGTTCGCGCATTTTAGGATACAATTCTTCGGTTCGAAGTCACGGGGAACCGTCATCAGGGAGAGCTTGCATGGCAAAGAGCACACGTCCCACCGCGAATAAACGCGCCCGCGAGAAGGCGCGCATTGATCGCCAGAAGGAAAAGGAACGCCGGAGGGTCGAACTCAAAGAGAAGAAAGCCCAGGCCCCCCCACGCGGTGAAGGGGAAGATCCCGATATCGCCGGAATCGTCGCCGGGCCTCAGCCCCGTCCCGAATGGCTCGACGACCTTGAAGACGACACCGAAGACCAAGACAACGCCTGAATTTCGGGGACAGTCACCAAATTATTTTCGCGCCATTCGCTTATGAAATTGTTGGTTTCCCACGCGGTTGCACTAATTTCGGCATGGGTATTGGTGTGGGTTCCGACAGTGGCCCAAACGAACACCGCTACAATTTCCGGATCAGTTTCGGATTCGGGCAAAGCTTCGCTGCCCGGAAGCATCATCACAATTCTCAACACGGATACTATGTCCCTAACGAAAACGATGACAGGGGACAATGGTTCGTTCCAATGCAGTGGTCTTCGTGCCGGTAACTATGAGCTTCGTTCCTCGCTCCAGGGATTCCGGACGGAAATAATTTCTAAAATTTCGGCGGCGAATGGCCAGACGCTGCGGTTCGATATCGTCATGAAGGTCGAGTCCTCGAGAAGTGCCGCAAGCGATGAAAGACAGATCAAAGACATTCCACCGGTAGGCCGATGTGTCGAGCCCAATTGATAGTTTAGCGATCCGCTGTAGGGCGCGGTCTTTGACCGCGCACGATTTAAAGACCGGTAGCGCAGTACCTCGCACCATCCTCTCGATTCCCGTTCTCATATTGATCGCTGCATTCATCCCGATACGAATTGCACCTCAGAGCGTTGCCAAAGGGGTGATTCATGTTCGAGTGTTTCAACCAAACGGGGAAAGGATTCGCATTCCGGTGGAGCTCGTCAAACCGTCGAAATACAACGGCTTGCCGTTGATGTTAAAGCTTTCGGCACAAATGCCTGAGGAAAGCACGTCGGAAGAGTATCAATTTACGGTTGCGCCGGGCGAGTATTACGTACGAGCTGGAAATTCCGGCGGTACTTATGTCCGTACGTACTACCCGAACGCGGCCAACCCGCAGGATGCGAAAGCCATTAAAGTTTCTTCGGGTGAACATGTCACCGCCGACATTCATCTATCAACAGCACCGACATTCAGGATTTCGGGCCGTATGATCGATTCGCTTCCGGATCGTGAGCCGCACTACTACGCCGGGGTCTGGCTGAGGAGCGCAAGCCTCGTCGTGCAGGAATTGAAAACCGTGTCTGCCAATCCCGGTGTCCCCGTCTGTTGTGCAGTGGTTCAGGTCCCGGATCTAGACGTTTCGGTCACTACCCAGGGGGACCGCTTTGAAATCGCCGGCGTGCGCGCGGGTAAGTACGAATTGATTGCGAGCATGATGGTGGGCGAAATAAAGCCCGGTCAGTTCGTGATCGTCAAGGCTGGGGAACGGTTTCCATATTCCCGAACTTACAGAGCACTGATGGAACTCAATGTTGGCGATAGCAACATCGACGACATCAAGGTTGTAATTAATCACGGAATCGACCTGACGGGAAGCATCGTCACCAGCGGCAAGGGCATCAATACAAAAAACATTTACATTGAGCTCTCTGGTCGCAACTTCGATTCACTTTTACAGACCTATACCGACAGGAATGGGCAATTCGTCTTTCCCAACCTTCTACAGGGGAAGTACAACTTGTCTGTCGGCCTGCCACCCGGAAAGGCGTACATCGAGAGCATCGTTCAGGGAACCAAAGTTATTACAGGGTCGAAAGGCCTGTCGCTGAGGTCGAATGTCCTCTTCGAGTTTGAAAAGGAAACCCCTGCGCCTCTTCGAATAATCGTCAATGGGAATGGCGCAACCATCAGGGGCAATGTCAGTGAGATGAAAGAGGCAGCAATTGTTTTGGCTTCGGCCGAAAGTTCGACCGAAAGCACAGTGATTCGTTGGGGAATGTCCGATTCCACCGGCGCCTTTGCGTTTCCCGATGGAGTTCCGCCCGGGAACTATCGGATCTACGCAATACCGAGAGGCTCGATAGATTTGATCTGGGGCACGGCAATAAAAATTCCTGAACGCTTTCTAATTCACGGAACTGAGTTAACAGTAAAGCCGGGTGAACGAGTAGTCGTAAAACTCAATCGGATACCTGAATAGTTGGGAGACGGGAACACAAGAGATTCATGCCGGCCGGTTGAAGTTTCATAAGCCGGTTAGGGATTCAACAGCGACACACCCGCTGTTATCGTTTGTCCAGGCTGCACTGTTACGGTCATACCGCGCTCCTCGATCTTCGCGAGAAATTGCGGGTTCTGGTATGCGCCCGGCTGAATGGATTGGGAAGCGAACACCTTGTAAGTGCCAGGAGGAACCGTCGCAAAAGCAAAGCGGCCATCCACTCCGCTTCGGACGGTCTTATAGAGAGCCGGATTCTGTCGCCGTCCAACTGGTGGAATCAAAATAACTGTAGCGGCAGCGACGGGCTTCTGGTCTGAGCCGGTAACAGTCCCTTGCAAGCCGCCCGCATCGGTGCGGATCATGACTTCGACTGGCGAGAGTGGCTCCGCGCCGACCGCAATGCCATTATCATAGACGCTGACTCCGGATTGCCGGATATCGAATACATACGCGGCATCCGGCAGCGGCCGAAGTCCCGTTTGTTCGGGCCGCGCGGCGGCGACGTCCTCATTCAGACGAATTGTCTGGCTTTGAACCTGAGGCGAACCCGGCGCAACCTGGAACCGGTATTTCGCTTCGGGCACGAGGGGAATCGTGAAGGTACCGTCCTGCGCAATGGCCGGCGTGTACAACGCAACCTGCTCCAGTATCGGACCGTAAACCGGCGGATTTTCGCGCGCTCCAATACTGTCCGATTGCAGGGCAATTCGCAACGCCGCCGCGCCTGGTTTTCCATCAATAAGGACAACGCCCTTCAGATCGACCCCTTGATGAACCAATACCGTGACGTTCTCCAGGTTGCGGTCGCGCACTTCGATGGAAGTGCGGCCGAACGCCACTGGCGCCAGCGACATACCGGGCGGGTTTCCATTGCCCCATCCATCAACGGCCGGCAGGCGTGCAACAATGTCATACGCACCCGGCAAGACATTCCGAATTTCAAACGTGTTGTCGTCCTTTACGGTCGCCTGCATGGAAAGAATCAGGTCTCCAAGCCCGTCCGGCTCACGCGGGACCACCGCCATTTCCGCCACCGATGACCGGACGCTGCCGGCCGCACCAAAGTCTGTCGTGGTTCGCCGAAGTACAGGACCCGGGGGGAGTGTGGTCACCACTCTGCCGGAAATCCGGAATGTACTCGTGGCCTTCATCCGAATATCGATGCCACTTTGCTCTTCTCCGCTTCGCACACTTACTGGTATTGAATCCGATAGCACTGAAGTGTCGGGGTAAAGCGTCCGGATTGTTGTCTCCTGCTGAGAGCCATCTCCTTGAGCGACACGAAAGGCAATTGCCCGCGGGGTCGCGACAATGCGGTATTCTCCGGGGGCCAGGCCATACAGACGATATTCCCCACGATCGTCCGTTACACGTTCAACACCGGAAGGTTGTACTGTTATCGTCCCATCGGCATATCCCACCGTCAGGGGTTGTACAGTTACATTTTGCATAGGCTTCCCATTCCGATCGATAACCCGGCCACTAATGATTCCTCCGGGAACCATTTCTACTCGAATATCCACCGATTGATCCGCCGCGACGGTAACTGGAATAGTTAACGTTCTCGGTGTAATTCCGTCCACCGCCGCGGCGAAGTATCCATCCAGTTGCGCTCGCAAAAAGAGTCGTCCAACAGGAACGTTGGCGATAGTGAAATGGCCTGCGGCATCCGAAACAGCCGAAATACGATTGGCAGCCTGAGGCGCGCCTCGGCCAGTCGCAGGTGCTGGGATTGCGCCGCTCGTCGTCAAGGTAATCTGTACGTCGGCAATCGGTTCGTTGGTGCCAGCCCGTATGACCGTTCCTTGAACGATCCCCGAGGGTGTCGCTTGAGAAACCATTAAAGCGCTGCTGAGCGCCATTGCGCAGACAAACATTTTCATGGGAATTTCGGCAGAATTGTAGCACGCGTGGAGCGGCGGTCCGCTTCCCCGGATATCGTCCACCTTAGGCCGGTGCTTCAGGCGCCGAGTGCGTTGGGAAAAAATTCCGTCCCCATCGACCGACTCCTGGCGCAATTCACGATCCGATCGATCACTTCCGGGGCATGGACGTCGCGCTGGTAGCCGAGTTTAATCTCTACATGGTATTGTCTCCTCACCGGAGTAATCTGGATGAATCGCAAGCGGCAAATTCTTTTGGCCCTTATTTTGGTTTTCGTCAGGGGCGCAGGATTGCGCGCGGACGACATCGATGACTACATCAGAAGCGAAATCCAAAGGCAGCACATTCCCGGTGTGGCGATTGCCGTCATCAAAAACGGTTCGGTAGTGAAGTCCGAGGCATACGGGCTTGCTAGTATCGAACACGGAATCCCGGCCACCATCGGCACCGTCTTTCAGATTGGATCGTTGAGCAAACAGTTCATCGCGACCGGGATCATGCTGCTGGTGCAGGACCGGAAAGTCGCCCTCGACGGCAAGATCAGCATGTACCTTGAAGGAACGCCGGTAACCTGGGATTCGATCACCGTGCGTCACCTGCTCACGCACACTTCCGGTCTGATGCGCGAAGCGCCTGGGTTCGATCCCTACAAATTGCAACCCGACATCGACGTCATCAGGACGGCTTATTCGCGTCCACTGCTCTTTAAGACGGGCGAAAAATACGAGTACTCGAATTTGGGTTACTACGTACTTGCCGAAATCATACGCACAGCGAGCGGAAAACCGTGGAACGCATTTCTCAAAGAACGCGTTTTCGATCCCTTGGGTATGAGGGCCACGCGGCCGACTTCCGTTGCGGACGTCGTGACAAATCGGGCAGCGGGCTATGAATGGAATGGGAGCAAGTTCGAGAATTCCGAACACTGGCTCGCCCTTCGTCCAAGCGGCGCGTTCATGACCACTGTTGAGGATCTGACAAAATGGGAAGCGGCGCTGCGCACGGACCGCATTCTCACGGCATCCAGCAAATCGGCGATGTGGACGTGGGTGAAACTGAACGATGGGAGCGAATTCCCTTATGGATTCGGTTGGCAGCTCAACGACTGGCCCGCCGATTCGGCGAAAAGGACGGGAGTTCCCATGATCCGGCATGGCGGATCGATTCCCGGATTCCGAGCGAGCTTCGCAATGTGGCCGAGCCAGAACCTGAGCGTCATCATTCTGACGAACCGAAATGAAGCAAATATCGACGGAATGCTTGCCAATATTGCGATACGCGCCGCCCCACAATTGAGGACAGTTCCGTAGCGCTGAGTCCCTGCAATTCGCCACGAAAACTGCAGCGAAAATCCACGCCATCATGTCGGTCGATCCCACCAGGCTTTGCCCAGAAGTGAAATCTTAAAGCCACCGGGAACATCGGGATAACCGCGTGCATTACTCCGGTGGCAGGCTTCGGATTGATCTTTGAAACAGTCGGTGTTCGCACACTTTGTGGTAACGGAAGGACACCTCCGCCGGTGTCCCGATTGGAGGCGTTCTTATGATAGTAGTGAAGGTTGCGTACAACCTGGAAGTTCCCGAGTCTCGCTTCACGTGTCCGTTTTGTAGACAGCCGCAGGTCCGCCAGGGCGGGCGAGCCATCGATGGGCAGTTCTATCCCACGCCTCGTGAGATTGTGGAAGATCACTTGAAGGGCGAAGGTGAAAATCGCTGCGCCAAATTTAATACGGATCTGGACTCGGCCGAGGAGTTACAAATATCTGCAGTGACCGTCGGCCCTTGATCTGCACGGTATTTCAGCAACATTCTCACGTTTTTCGTTTTCGCAGCATCGAGCACGACGGCGCCAAACGATTTTCATGAACGCACAACGAGACGCCCCACAGTTTGCCGCCGTCCAATGCTGAGCAATCAGATCTGCGATATTCTCTTCCCGGAGGGACATTGTCATGCGGAAATCGGCACCTGGCACAGCTCTACTCATGATCGTGCTGTTCACGATGGCGGCGGCGCGACTCTACGCGCAGGAGTCCGGTTGGACTGGCTTCTATATTGGAATTAATGCCGGAAGAGCATGGAAAAAAGAGGCCACGAGTCTATCGATCAGCAATAATGCGCCCAATAATTATTTCAATTCCGGCGCGGTAGCCGGAGTCAATGCCAGCGGTTCAACCCGGCTGGACGATGACGGTTTCTCCGGCGGTATTCAAGCTGGCTATAACCATCAGGCTGGCAGAGCGGTCGTTGGCATCGAAAGCGATTTCAACTATCTCGGCAGTTATCAATTTAAAGCCGGAACGTTTCCGTATACGACCAGCGCCACAACTTATAGCATCGTTACTTCAGAACAATCACCCTGGGTTTTCTTTGCCCGCCCGCGCGTGGGAGTCTCCATCGCACAAGTGCTGCTGTATGGCACTGGAGGATTGGCCCTTGTCCACTCGCGTTTCCAGCAGGATTTTTCGGAAGGAGCTTTTACGCCGACACCCGAACAGTTAGTGGACCGCCGGACACAAACGGGCTGGTGTGTGGGTGGTGGGTTTGAAGTCATGTTCGGTAGGCGCCTAAGCGGCAAAGGCGAGTATGTGATTTCGCGTTTTGGCGAAACCACGGGAATCGGACAACTTTCAGGGGGCAACGGGGCCAGCCCGTCCACTGGCTTTGTGGACGGCGCCACGTTCACGAATTCGATCAGCGCCCTTAAGCTACACAGCGTGCGTTTGGGACTGAATTTCCACTTCTGACAATGTGGTGTTGAATGGAAGCGCGATGCTGAGATCTACTCGATTCCTTTTTGGGTTTTTCCCCAACCACGTTGCGTGTCCTTCGGGAGAACTTTCATGAAGGCCTGCACGGCATGCATCTGACCGCCGAATACTTTGAACGCCTCAAAGAGAACCAGGGCGTTTCCTGCACCATAAGATCCGGTATCGCCGAAATTCATCCATAGGACAACGATCCCTTGTTCCTCGTCTACCGCAACGAGACTCTTGGTGAGATCCGGGTGGGCGATGATCCTCTGGGTCTTGATGTCCTGGCAGCCGGCTACATCCTGGGGAGCTCTCGCGTTTACCGGAGAGTTACCCCCATTGGCTCCAACAGTGTTTGCCGGAGCAGGTCCACGCGGAGCGCCACCACGGGCGCCGCCGCATCCGGGGCCTGCCATCACCGAGCCATTTTCGATGCGGAACGCGTCTCTTGCGAACGGCGCATCCACCTTGTCAAAGCCTCCAATCGTCAAGCCTTTGGGATAAAAGTCGGCGATGCGGATCAACTCTTCGCGTTTATTTTTTTGGGCCGCCGGAGGTTCCACGCCCATATCTGGCCGTACGACAAAATTCGCACCCCCGGCCGTTTGGGCGCCACTGGGGACGACCAGCGTTTCGATTTCGTTGATTTTTCCATCGGCGACCTTCAGCCGGACCGTGTACTTTGCCGGCTTACCACTTTCTTCCACGATGACGTGAGACACGATCACCTGCTCCTTGACGTCAATGAAATCCTGCCGGTAATCGCCAAGCCTGGTCGCGGTTTTCCAAAATCCTTCGCCAACCTTGAGATCTTTCGAATCTTCGGTGAACCTCACATTTGCAGCCAACGGCGCCTTCGCCGGATCGTGCGCCACCAGCGCATTGAGATAGGACTTCATCACGTTTTTCAAACAGGCACGATCGCAATCTGCCGCGCTTGCTTCCACCGCAAACAGCATCAGGAAAACCAATACACAAAAACGGTTCATCGTTGCTCCTTCCCGACTATTTCGGGGACAGTCACTGAATTATCGCGCGAACTATAGAGGTGTGTGGAACTATCCCTCGACGGAACGCGGCTGGCGTTGCTTTGTCATCGGGATTTCACTCACGGACGGAATACCTGCTATTGCTGGCCTTGGCCGCCCCGGCCGCCCCGGCCGCCGGCGGCGGGAGCGCCGGGAGCCGCAGGTGCAGCGGCTCCCGCCGGAGCCGGAGCACCGGGAGCCGCTGGCGCCGCCGCACCGGGAGCGCCGCCTCGGCCGCCTCGACCGCCACCACCGGCAGCCGGAGCGGCAGGCAGCGCGTAAGCCAACAACTGCGGACCCTGGCCGTTTGCCGAACCGACAGATACCAGAATGAACTGGCGACCCTGATGCACGTAGGTCATCGGCAATCCGGTTTGCATGCCCGGCATGGGAATTTGTGCGATGAGGGCGCCTGTTTTCTTGTCGTATGCATCGAGCATGGGATCCGTGCCATCACCGGCGAACATCAGCGTCTTGGTTACCATGATGCCGACCTGGCGATTGCTGCCCGTTTTTGGAATATTCAACCCCTGCAGTGCCGGATGACTTTTCACCGCTGCCGGTGTGTCGCCATTGGCGACCTGCCACGCGATTTCGCCCTTGTTCATGTCATAGGCGGTGATGCGTCCGTATGGCGGCTTGAGAATGCTCAGGCCGCGTCCGCCTTGCCCGCCTGGAATTGTCGGGAATTGTGCGCCGCCACGATTCGCATAAGCAAATGGAGGCAATTCCGGCGGAGGAGGCGTTGCGGGCGGATCGGCCTTTGTCATGGCAAGAATCGTCGTATTCGTCGAGGAGCTGACGTACACGAATCCGGTTTCAGGATCTGCGGAAGCACCCCACCAGTTCGCACCGCCACCGGCGCTTGGAATCTGAACCGTTCCACGCGTTCCGTCCGGAGCATTGGCAAGTGATGCCGGCGTGAAGATCACGCCGTAACGGAGCTTCGATTCCTTCAGCAGATCCAACGCCTGCTGATGCAGCGCCGGAGTGAAATCGATCAAATCGCTTTCTTTCAGTCCCTGGATGTCGAACCCCGGAGGCTTCGACGGGATCGGCTGCGTCGGCGAAGTCCATTCCGTCGGCACATCGGTTTGCGGTACCGGTGTCTCCGGCATCGGCCAGATCGGCTGACCGGTCACACGATCGAACACGTACGCAAAAGCCTGCTTGCCTGTTTGAACGACGATCTTGCGCGGGCGTCCATCGACTGTTACATCGAGGAGAATCGGATGCGGCGGCATGTCGTAGTCCCAGATATCGTGATGAACGAGCTGCTTGTACCACACCATCTTGCCTGTCTTGATCTCGAGACAAACCAGCGAGTTCGAGTACAGATTTGTGCCGGGCCGATGCCCGCCATAGAAATCGTTCGTCGCGTCTTCGATGTTGAGGTAAACGTATCCGAGTTGTTCATCCGTAGAGAAAGGTCCCCAGACACCGGCATTACCGGTGTACTCCGCGGAACCATTGAGCCACGTTTCATAACCGGGTTCGCCTTTGCGCGGTATGGTGTGGAAGATCCACAATCGCTTGCCGGTTCGGACATCGAATGCCGTCACGTCGCCTTTCACGTTGTGATACGACGGCGCATTCGGAGTGAGCGCAGGGCCGACAATAATCACGTCGTTCGAGATGACCGGCGGCGAGCTGTTACCGATTCTACCGACAAGATCGCCTTTGTAATCGTTATCGATTTGTTCGAAGAGATCGACAACTCCGTTACTACCGAATGAGGGAATCGGCAAGCCCGTTTTGGCGTTCAATGACATGAGGCGGAAACCCGGAGTGATGGTGACGATGCGCTCATCGGTTCCGTTTTTCCAATACGCGACGCCGCGCGCATAAGTGCGTGCTGCGCGGTCTTCACGCTCATCCCCGGGGGGACGCCACGTCCACAGCGTTTGGCCGGTGCCCGCATCGGCCGCAACGATGGTGCGTTTCGGACTAAGCGGAAAATAGATAACGCCATCCACCATGATCGGAGTGGTCTCCGAGTTCGTGTTGCCGAAGTTATCGAACTTCCAGCTCCATGCAATCTGGAGATTCTTCACGTTGTCTTTGTTAATAAGGTCCAGCGGCGAATAGCCAGTACTGCCGGTTTCGGCGGCCCAGGCGCGCCACTGTCCTTGTTGCGCACCTTGCTGAGCCAGCAGCGGGAGCATGACGATGGTAAGAATCAGAAGTCCGCAAAACACATGCAGATGTCGTCGCGTCATGTACAGATCCTCCAAAGACCTGGGTTAAAGCTGGATCGATTGCCGGATTGTATATAGGGAGGAGCGGAAAGCAAAGAAAAACCCCTTGTTGAAGGCGCGGTCACAGGAGCTGTGAAAAAAATGGCAGATCGTTGGGGGCGCATGAGGGCAGCGGCATCGAACGTTTTATCCGATGCCGCGGGAGGGCCAAGCCTTCACTTATCGTTGTGGGAACCACCCCTGACTCAGGAGGGCAATTGTTACTCCTCAGCGATCTGCGATTTTTTTCACAGCTCCATAGACAGGGCAGGGAACATCGATTCGAGTGTGGATTTTGGTGGAACTGGCTGTATGAATTTCGCGCAGCTGCGTAAAATCACAAATCAAGGATCACAAATTCACGTTCATTAACTTCTTACTTTATTTGACGCCGATTCTTGTGGCAGCCGCAATTACTGTGGTGATGGATCGTCTACTGCTTTTACCTCGCTCATCCATATTGAAGAACGGGATTCGGCTGAGTATCGCGGTCGGGGCATCAGCAAACTACTTGCGCATCGGCGCTGCAAAATTCTGAATTACCACAAAGTGATCTGCAGTCGCGATCACGCCGCCGCGCCCGACGTTGCCCAAATTCGAAAAGGAAAGTAGTCGGCCTCCTCTGGCCGGTTCAAGCACGGGGCCGCGCAGGGCGAATAAAACGGCTGGAGCGCTTACTTGAATGGATGTCCCCAGCGGTTTGATGGCAACGGACATCATTGTTCCGTTCGTGTCTCCGACATAAAACAGTTCCTTGCCATCCACGCTCCAGCGTGGAAAAGCTCCGCCGCCCACAGACACCGGTTGTTTGAAGCCGGGTTGAGGGAAGGACTGAATATAGACCTCTGCCTGACCGGGTTCATTGGAGACGTAAGCGATCCAACGCCCGTCTGGAGAAATTTTCGCGTCGGACTCGAAAAATGACGTCTGGGTCACACGCAGCGGTTTGCGGCTGGCGGCGTCTTCGGTCAATGGCAGTGCCCAGATATCTCCGTCGCCGGTGAAGTAAGCCAGGTAATTTCCGTCAGCAGACCAGGACGTCGGGAACTTGGAAGTTTCATCCTTGAACAGCAGTTTTTCTTCACCGACATCGGCGACTTCACGTTCATAGATGTTGCCCACGCCGTCGCGCTCCGAGCGAAAGACCACCTTTTTACTGTCGTTGGACCATACCGGAAAGGAATCCGCCGCCGCATGAGAAGTCAAACGGATATTCTGATTGGTTTCAAGATTCAATACCCAGACGTCCGGTGGACTATCGCGGCTGAACGCGACAAAACGTTCGTCCGGAGAAAGTGCCGGCGCTCCACTGAAGCGGAGGTCCCCCAGACTTGTCGCCAGGGACGCGATGAGCGACGCGGCGTACATTCCCGAAGGTCCGGCGTTACCGAGCGGTTTTCCTGTACGATCGAACCATCCCAGCTGCGATTCGGGAGTCAGCAGCACGCTCAGAGAAAGTGGTCGGGAGTACGTCACCGTCCCATTCATGGAAGCGGAAAAAGCGCCCGATAACATCGATGGCAATACGAGGCTGTCATAGACCGTGAACGCCTCGCCAGTGGTTGCCATGGACCCCGCATCGAAGGGTTGCGCCATCAACGCGCCGTCTCGCAGGAAGAGCACATGGCCGCTGGCAGAATAACGCAGCTTCGATGCGATGCCGGGCAGCGGACGGCGCTGCTTTGAATCGAGTTCGCCGATATAGGCCTCGGCCCGGTGCTGAGGATCGCTGCTTTGTGCAAGAAAGAAGTAGTGACGTCCGTCCGGCAGGAAACTCGGATAGGAGTGTGCCGTCTCTTTGCGGGTCGCATCCAGTTCGGTTGCTGGAGATGGAGCGCCGTCCGGAGTCAACCTCAGCAACGGTCCACTCGACGCGCCAAGCAGGATGACATTTTCGGCGCTCCAGCTTCCCGCATAAGAATTGCCGGATTGCAGCGAACCGATGACCTGTGCGGGCCCGCCGGAGGCGGAAATCTTCTTGAGTCTGCTATCGGCGGTAAAGGCCACGAACTGGCTATCTGCAGACCAGAATATTTCGTTGCCGACGCCTTCTGTACTGGGCAGCGCTTCGCCCTCGTGAGCATCCAGCTTGCGGATCCAGATCAGGCGCTTTCCGGCATTGGTCACAATGAATGCCACGGCGCGGCCGTCCGGAGAAATTTCTGCGGGTCCGAGAGTCGTAGTGATGCTACCGCGCGGAACATAGTACTCGCCGCGAAGCGTTTGATTGTCTGGCGGAGCCGCCCGCAGCAGACGCAGACTGGCGGCTCCCGTTATGACCAGGAGAAATAACGCGGCTGCGGCCAGCAGGCGCTCGCGCTGCGACAGGCGCCGCGCGTCCGCGGCTGCGGGAGCCTCGCCTTCGCTGCGTGCTTCCTCCAGCGCCACGCGAACATTGGCCATGCTGTTCCAGCGCCGGCGTTCGTCTTTTCGCAGGCAGCGCTCCAGCAACGTCCGCACCCGAACCGGAACGCCGGGCGGCAGCGCCTTCCAGTCCGGTTCGCGGGCGAGAATACCGGCCAGTGTATCGGTGAGCGAATCGCCGCTGGCGAATGTTTGCCGGCCCGTCAGCATTTCATACAATACGCAGCCAAAGGCCCAGATGTCGGCGCGGCGATCCACGGCATGTCCGCGTGCCTGTTCCGGGCTCATATACGCCGCGGTTCCCAGAATTACACCAGCCGCGGTTTGAGCGTCGCTCAACGTGGGGGAATCGGCCAGATTTGACGAATGACTTTCCGCGGCAAAACTTTTGGCCAGTCCGAAATCGAGCACCTTGACGCGGCCTTCCGGCGTGATCTTGATATTGGCCGGTTTGAGGTCGCGGTGAACGATGCCCTTGTCGTGCGCTGCTTCCAGCGCGGCCGCGATTTCCGAGGCAATGGCGAGAGCTTCTTTCAGCGCAATGGGACCGCGGGCCAGACGCTGGGCTAATGTTTCTCCTTCCACCAGCTCCTGAATCAGATATCGCGCACCCTCGACTTCCTTCAGTTCATGCAGTGTCGCAATATTCGGATGCTTCAACGATGCCAGGATCTGCGCTTCACGTTCGAAGCGCGCCAGCCGGCCGCTATCGAGAGCAAACGACGCCGGCAGTGCCTTCACCGCGACTTCGCGCGCCAGTTTATTGTCGCGTGCACGATAGACTTCACCCATGCCGCCGGTGCCGATCAGTGCGAGAATCTCACAGGAATCCAGCATTGTGCCGGGCGCCAGGCTCACAACACACTCTCCTCATTTCTGTGCGGAATCTTCATTGTGGTTTCTCCCCATGCGAATCCCAATGCAGCCGCACGACAATGCGATTTAAGAAATTGAGTCCTGCGCCCCTGCCGCCTCTTCCACCCGCGCCAGATCCCGGAGATTGTTGCAGCAGGAATCTCTGTTCGGGTCCGACACTGTATATCGTAGTGACAACAGCGTTGAAGCGCGGAAACAGCTGTTCGGGGGCCGAAGCCGTCAGGCCGGACGTTCCGGGCTGGATGGAAACGCGCATCCAGCCCGAATCCTGCTGCTGATAGTAGAACAGTTCTTTGGAGTCCAGGCTCCAACGCGGCTGGATGCCCGTATTGGTGGATACCTTTTGCCTGGGACCCGGATTGGGGAACGACTGGACATAGACTTCGTTCTGGCCGGGCTCGTTGGAAACATAGGCGATCCAGCGCCCATCCGGGGAAATCCGCGGCGTCAATTCCACCGCCTGGGATTGGGTAATGCGGATCGGTTTAATTTCAGCGGGCTTCGTATCTGTGTTCATCGGCAGAGCCCAAACGTCGCCTTCTGCCGTGTAGGCCAGATATTTGCCGTCGTGCGACCAATCCGACAAAGTTTTTGTCGCCTGGTCCTTTAATAACAGCTGATCGTTCCCGACCACGCCAGTGCGACGCAGATAAAAATTTTCTCCGCCGTCGCGGCTGGATTGAAATGCGACAGCCTTCCCATCCGGCGACCAGCGTGGATTCTGATCGTCCGCCGGATCGTTGGTGAGTGGCTCTGCAAGATTCCGTTCGATATCGAGGATCCAGATATTCCCGGGAGTGCCGCGTGAGAATGCCACGAACTTCCCGTCCCACGACAGTTCCGGTCCGCGGTATTCGCCCTCCGGGCCTGCGGCACCGCGGACTCCACCCGTGCGTTCACGCCAAACCAAGAGGGAATTTCCAACCGCCGCCCCACCAGGCGTAGCGGTAAGCAAATAGGCCACCCGCCCATCGCCTGAAACCGAAAATGCTCCACCGACTGCACGTGGGGCGGCCACGCCATCTGCGATCTGAAAAGCGTCTCCGGTGAGTTGCAGGTTCTTCGCATCGAACGGCTGTGCCATCAGCGAACCATCGCGCATAAACAGCACGTGGCCGGTCGGTGAGTACACGGCTTCTGAAGCAATGCCGGCAAGCGGCCAGCGCTGTTTTGAATCCAGCAGGCCCACAAACGTTGCATTCGGCGATTGGGAGTCGCTGCTGGAGGCAACGAAGAAGTAGTGCTTTCCATCGGGCAGGAAGTGAGGGAAGGCGTGAGCGGTTTCTTTCCTTGCCTTGTCGAGCTCGCTCGCGGCGGCGAGATCGCCGCCTCCGGACTTGACGCGTTGCAATGGTCCGGCAGGATTCGTCGGCGAGCCAAGCAGAATGATGCCATCTGCATTCCATGTGCCGGCCAGGACTCCGGCAGCGGGAAGATTGGCGATAACTTCCGAAGGCCCGCCGCTGGCCAGAACCTTCTTTAGTTTCCCCTCAGTGGAATAGGCAATGTACTGATTGTCCGGCGACCAGAAGAATTCCGCTCCTGCGCCTTCCGTGCTCGTCAGTGGTTGTGCCTGGCCATCGAGCGAACGCACCCAAAGAGTGACTTTGTTTTCCACGGTTGCAAGGTAGGCGAGCTTTCGGCCATCCGCAGAAATTTCCGCACCGGCCAGCGAGTTTGCCGGACTCTTCGGAGGAACGATCACTTCAACAAATGTCGGTCGCGCTGCGGCCGCCGGTTTTCGCAGCAGCAGAAACACGCTGGCTGCTGCGGTGAGGAAGAAAAATGCTGCGCTGGCAACCAGGAGACGTTCGTGCCGACGCGATGTATTTGGGGCTGCGGGCAGGGACGCGGTTTCACGCTCGCTGCGGGCTTCTTCGAGCTCCTGACGCGCGTCGGCGAGATCGCCCCAGCGTCGGGTTTCGTCCTTACGCAGGCAGCGCTCGAGCAGCGAACGAACTCGGCCGGGTGTCGGCGGCGGCAACGCCTGCCAGTCGGGTTCGTGTACGAGAATCGAGGCAAGAGTATCGGATACGGTTTTTCCGCCGGGAAACGCCTGACGGCCGGTCAGCATTTCGTAAAGGATGCAGCCGAAGGCCCAGATATCGGCGCGGCGATCCACATCCTTGCCTCGCGCCTGTTCCGGGCTCATATATGCCGCCGTTCCCAGAATCACGCCGGTCTGGGCGCCGCTGAGCGTGGGCGCCAGAGAAAGACTCGGCGAGGAATTCGCGGCCGCCTGAATTTTTGCCAGGCCGAAATCCAGAATTTTCAGCCGGCCCTCCGGCGTGATCTTGATATTCGAAGGTTTCAGATCGCGATGAACGATGCCCTTCTCATGTGCGGCATGCGCGCCATCTGCAATTTGAGTCGCCAGCTTCACCGCCTCTTCAAAGGCGAGCGGGCCTCGGGCGATGCGTTCGGCAAGCGTTTCACCTTCGACGAGTTCGAGGATGAGATACTTCGCGCCGTCGACTTCCTTGAGTTCGTGAATGATTGCAAGATTCGGATGGTTCAGCGCTGCCAGCGCCTGAGCTTCGCGCTCGAAGCGCGCCATGCGCAGCGGATCGCGCGCAAAGAAATCCGGCAACGCCTTGACGGCAACCTCCCGCCCAAGCCGGGTATCGCGTCCACGATACACTTCGCCCATGCCGCCGGCGCCCAGCCGGTCGAGAATTTCACACGAGCCCAGAAACGTTCCCCGCGTCAATCCCATTGGCCGAAATCCCTGGTGAGAAAAAACGGACTATTAATAGCATGGAATTGGGAAACTGTCCGCCGAATTACCGTCCTGCCCCAATGAAGGCGCGGTCTATGCAGTTGTGAAAACAGTGGCAGATCATTGAGGGGTGGTTCCCACAAGGATAAGTGAGGGCTTGGGAACCACCCCCCCGCGGCATCGGATAAAACGATCGATGCCGCTGCCCTCCTGACTCAGGAGGTCAATGGTCACTTCCCCAACGATCTGCCATTTTTTTTCACAACATCATGGACCAGCGTATCTGCTAACGCCGGCGATCCACTACCACCTGGGTCGATACCGAGTCGGTGTTGTTTGTCAAAGCACGATCCGGGGTTAAACTCGACACGGTTGCGGTGTTGTTCAGCGTGCCTGGCGGCCCAAGCGCACGCGTAACCACCACAATAGTAGCGGCGGCCTGCGAAGGTAATGACGGGAGCGTGCAGTTCAACGCGAAGCCAAGGGCTCTTCCGGAGGGCGTGCCACAGGTGAATTCGGCACTGGTCAATGAAACGAATTGCGACTTATCCGGCAGGATATCCTGCATCGAGATGCCCTTGGCGGTCGAAGGGCCGTAATTGGTCACGATGATGGTATACGTCAAATTTGAGCCGGGAAAAACCGGATCCGGAGTACCCGTCACGCGAATTCCAAGATCCGCGGCTTCTGCGACTCGGGTGAAATCGGAAGCCGTGTCATTAGTGGCATTGTTGTCACCGGCGGTTGTCACCGTTGCCGTGTTCGTCACCGCTGGAACTGCGGCGTCACCCACGCTCACTGTGATTTGGATTGAGCTGCTGGCGCCTGGCGGCAAGTCCCTCTGATAGGCGCAAGTGACTTCGTTGGCTAAGGCGAAGCAAAGCCAATCTGCACTCGGTCCTGACGGCCCACTGACAAACTGTAAACCCGCCGGCAAAAGATCCTTGACGAATATGCGATCTGTGTTTCTGGCATCGCCGATATTTTTAACGGTAAGCGTATAAATCCCATTTACACCGGCCGTGAAGTCCCCCACATGACTTTTCACCAACGAAAGATCTGGCCTGGGCTGCGGAGCAACGACAGTGGTATCGGAAGCGGTGTTGTTGCTCGGATCACTGTCACCGGCGGTCGTCACCGTCGCAGTGTTGGTCACGGATGGAACGGCGGCGTCCCCCACGCTTACAGTGAGTTCAATCGTACTGCTGGCACCCGGTGTGAGGTCCCGTAGATTGACGCAGGTGACTTCGTTAGTCATGGCGAAGCAGGACCAATCTGCTCCCGATCCTGAAGGGCCGCTCACAAATTGCAATCCCGCCGGCAACACATCTGTGACGAAGATGCGGTCGGTGGTTCCCGCGGTCCCGAGGTTTTTGACAGTCAGCGTATATTTCCCGTTACTGCCTGCGGTGAATCTACCGAAATGACTCTTGGTCAGAAATAGATCGGGTTTCGGGGCCGCATTGACGATTGTCGGATCGGAAGCGGAATCATTGGTCGCATTGAGGTCACCGGCGGTCGTGACGGTAGCCGTGTTGGTGACGCCAGGTACAGCGGAATCGCCCACACTGACAGTAATATCAAAGGAACTACTGGTGCCGGCTGGCAGGGAACTCGAACGGACACAATCGACCTCAGCTGAAATCGGGATGCAGCTCCAATCTGACGCCGGCCCCCCCGATGGTCCGCGCACAAACGCTAATCCAGACGGCAAAGTATCTCGCACGACGATCGATTGCACCGTTCGCGTATTGCCTTCATTTTTTACTGTGAATGTGTAGACACCATTGGTACCGGCAGTGAAGTTCGCGATATGGCTCTTCGAAAGTTTCAAATCCACAACGCCGACTGCCGAGAAATTTGCCCCGGAATCATTATTCGAGTTCACGTCTCCCACTGTGGAAACAGTCGCGACGTTGGTTACACCGGGCAATGCGTCGTTCAGGATGTTCACACGCACTTCAAACACACTGGTATCTGCTGGCTGCAAGCGACCGGTATTCTGGCATGTCACTACACGATTCAGCGCGGAACAACTCCAGCCCGCTCCTCCTCCGGAGGCAAACTCGAGACCGGTTGGCAGCGGATCGACCACGGTGATGGGATCGATGGTTTCTGCTGTTCCGTCGTTCTTTACAGCCATCAAATACGTGCCGACGGTTCCCACGACGAGCGGATTCTCGTTGTTAATTTTCCGCAGAGACAAATCAATGTAGGGATTGACCGTTGTTGGGTCAAACCATGTGTTGTTACTTGAATTCATGTCGCCGGCTGTCGAAACGCTTGCCGCATTGATGAACGAAGGAGCTGCGGACATTCCGACACTGACCGTCAGTGTAATCACACTTCCGCCATCGTTTGGAGCGATCGGGCCGGCACTGATACAGGTCACGTCCTGAGCAACCGCAGAACAGTTCCACCCTGTTCCGACACCGGAAACGAATGCCAGCCCCGCGGTCAACGTATCCTGAACTGAAATCACGCCGGATGTTGGCTTCGTTCCAGAATTAATTATCGTAAGCGTGTACGTTGCGTTCGCGCCCACGCTGAAATTCCCACTGTGGCTTTTCGTCAGCGAAAGATCGATGAATGGTTCAGGATTGACGATCGTCGGGTCCCCCGTCAGATCATTGCTCGTATTCCCATCCCCTGTGGTTGTAACACTGGCCAGGTTGGTTACGCTCGGCACAGCAGCGGCGCCCACACTTACAGTAAGACTGATCGAACTCATGCCATTGTTGCCGGCGATCGGTCCCGGATTGGAACAGGTAACGGCTCCACTCACCTCGAAGCAAAGCCAGCCCGTGCCTGTCCCCGAAACGAACCCCATGCCGTTTGGCAACACATCCGTCACCGTAATTGGACCCGTCGTGGCTCGCGTGCCGACGTTTGTCACAGTCAATACGTAAAGTCCATTGGAGCCTGCCGTGAAATCCGAAATGTGATTCTTCGACAACGTCAGATCGATAAATCCGGAGTCGATGACGTTAAACGGAGTGCTGTTTCCGCTCTGCAGCGCATCGCCGCTTGTTGCCGAAGCCTTTAAAACTACACCGGTCTCGCCACCCGATTTGGTATAGGTCACGCTGCTGATGGTTGTCTGACCATTGCCGGCAGAAATCGTACCTGTGGTGTTTCCGGCAAGCACTCCGGTACCGGTCAGCAATGAAAGACTGACATTAGTGTCGCTCGAAACGATTCCAGGACCGCCGGATGCATCGACTGCAGCGACGATGACATCAAACGGTGTTCCACTGGCGACATCGTTTCCACCATTCACCGTAACGGCAAGTTTTGACCCCTGATAACTACCGAAGGGCCACGCAATCGCTGTACTGGCGGGAAAATGCAGTATTGAGCCACCAGGCTGGCCAATGGTGTCGTTGTACAGCAAAGCGCCCGACACTCCGCTGGTGACATTCATCGTTACGCTGAACTTCACCTGATGGCCTGCCGGTATCGTATACGGTGTGGAAATGCCTGCTAATGGAATCGCAACCGCCCGGTTAGTATTGGGATTTACTCCCTGGTTTCCTCCTGCTGGCATCGCCATGATTTGCGTTTGATTGCCCGTGACCGGGTTGTAATCGTAGATGACGGCAGAGACCGTGAAATTCGTTGGGGTCGTGGCGCTGGTATTGCGCGCCCAGATGGTTGCATTCGCCGTAGTCAAAGCGGGAAGCAGTTGGGACGATGTCAAGGACGGTGAATAAAAATCAAACGTCTTCGCTCCGGTACCGGAATAGGGCTCTGAAAAAAGCAGGCTTCCCACCGCGGTTGCAAGGGTCCGGGCGGTCGAACCACCGAAAATCGGTACCGCAAGATCCGAGCGCAAAGGCAAATCCGTACTCGCCGCCGCGACGTATGGACCTGCCAGGTTTTTCCCTTTGCCAGCGCCCGCGGGCTCCAGATAATCGGTACCAGTGTCGAGGATGGCCCGTGCGATGTTCAGACGTCCGTTGCCTGTCTCTTCTGTGCTACCCGCCGGATCTGCAGTGCGGGCGAGCCGATTCACAATTACACCGTTCGACACGAGCGGGTCAGCGGCTCGCATCAGCGCTGCTGCTCCGGCCACGATGGCCGAAGCACCGGATGTACCGCTCCAGGTGACGTATCGATTTTCAGGATATGGTCCGACCAGACTTACACCTGGCGCGGCGAGGAACACAGATGCGCCGGATGTACTGGTGCGAGCAAGAGCATCATTCGCATCGGTCGCGGCGACTCCAACAACCGCGCGATTGCCCGCGGGATACGTTGTTGTGGAACCGCTGTCGTTTCCTGCGGCAGCAATGATCACGACGTTTTTCGACCAGGCGTAGTCGATCGCATCCTGGAGCGACGCACTAAACCCGGGATTACTGAAAGCCATCAGGATGACGGAAGCGCCGTGGTCCACGGCCCAGACGATTCCCTGGATAATGTCGCTGTCGCGTCCACGACCATCGGCATCCAATACTTTTACCGGCATGATCTGGACGCGATCGTAAGCGACCCCTGCGATTCCCAGGCGGTTATCCGTACGTGCTGCGGCGATTCCGGCGACCCAGGTACCATGACCATTTTCATCCGTCAGTTCGCTGGAATTTCTGAAAAGGGAATAGCCGGGAATAACGACACCACTCAAATCCGAATGTGCGGCATCCACGCCCGTATCCAGAATGGCCAACGTTGTCGTCGAGCGCAGATTGACGGTACCGAAGATGGAATACCAGTCGGTCTTTGCAAGCGCCCACTGGCCGGAGTACAGCGGATCGGACGGCGTATCCTGCTTGTTGCGGACAAGGTCGGCCTCCACTCGCAATACTTGTTTGTCGTCTGCGAGTTCTTTTGCAATAGCCTGAGCGGCTACGCGCGGTACCTCGACAACGTGCAGGTCCAGCGCTTCGACGTCCGATTTTGGATTGGCTCCATGAGCGCGCATGAGGCTCTGCGATGCAGCCTGACTCTGGCCTTTCGCCAACTTTAAGATCAAAGTGACGTTGTCCGAGTTCCCGACGGACTGTCCAAATGCAGTCGGCAGCGGGATCAGAAAGAGAAGGAATGCCGCAAAACCGGACCGGATCAAAAATCCAAAAGCGTGCACGCATTCCCGCAGTATGAATTTCCGTTTCATCTCATGCCCTTTTTGTAATGGTGTTCGAACGTGACGATTCGCAGTACTTATAAATGGAATTTGATGCTTTGGACAGATTTTTTGATCGAGCAGAGCGTGCTATCGCCACTCCACTCATTTTGAATACAGATCGTTGGGGAAGTGACCATTGCCCTCCTGAACCAGGAGGTCAATGGTCACTTCCCCAACGATCTGCCATTTTTTACAGCGTCTGTTTTTTTGCCTACCCGCCGCATCGTTTCTCTTTTGAAATTTGATAATATCGCGCGCGTTATGATTCCCGGCATGCAGACACGGCGCATCGAGCCCGACATTACAGTTGTGGAACTCATCGGTACACTCAGCCTCGGCAATACGCTCAGCTGGATCGAAACCGACATCCGACGCCAGATCAAGGAGGGAGCGCGGAAGCTGATCATCGACATCAGCCAGTTGCGTTACACCGACAGCGCGGGGATCGGCATGTTCATCATCGTCAATGGCGAACTCGAGCAAGCCAAGGGCGTGCTGCGCATTGCCGGCGCTTCTGGCATCGTGGCGAAATCCTTTACGGTCACGCACCTCGATCGCGTCATTCTGTTGGATCCGGATATCGAAGTTTCCCTCGCGAAATTGCGCGAATAGAACTCCGGTATTCCAATTACTTCACGGCCGATACAACATTCGCACCTGAATCTCCGCTGGCGGAGCGTTGAACTCTGCCTTCAGTGGAGATTTCATCAAATCCACAGCCCCGGAAGTAATCGATTGAATTGTGAATTGCGACGGCAGCCGGTCGATTGTGATGGTCTGTTCGCCCAACTCGATCGGCACCTGAAATGTCCCATCCGGTCTAAGGTTCGATCCCGTCGAACCATTCAAGCGGCGGAAAGTGACCTGACCGGAGGGGATAACATCCGTACGCGTTTTGCCATCCTGATCGACAACTGTAATCTTGCCGACGACAGCAATTCGGATATTCAAAGGAATCTGAAACCCGCTGATGTCGTCGTTGCCGACAACGATGCTTACGGGTCGACTACCTAATGAATTTATCCCCGAGATCCCTTCCACACGCGATGTGTACGTACCGGCGGGAACTTTTGCAAATTCGAAAGTGCCATCTGGATGCAGCAGCGTCGAGATAGTATTTGAGGATGCATCCGCGCCGCTGAGTGTCAGGCTGCCGCCGGCGTAATTGCCGTTGGGCATTCCGGTGACTCGTCCACTGACGCGAACGCCCTTGATGGCATCGAGCGGAATTGAAGTCAGAATCAGGATAGTCTCATCGATGGGTTGGCCGGGCGCGATATGAACGACATTGTTTGGCGCGTCGACACCCTTGACCTTAACGGAATCGACTTTGAATCCAAGCGGGAGATTTCGCAGTCGGATTTGAAAATCGCCCTGCGAAAGATGCAGACGGAAACTGCCATCCGCGGCCGGTGACGTTCCCATGCTGCCATTGGAATAGCGCGCTTCAAGCGATATACCCTTAATACCGGCTGGGAATTTTGCACCGTCGGCCAATACGATCTTCCCGGGGAGTTCCGCAAAAAACGGAACGGCGAGTTCAATTCCCATGACGTCTTTATCAGCAATCGTCAGTGTGGTGGAAGTGGTTGGCGGTCCGGGCGGCAAAGCCCGTAATAAATAGCTTCCTGGCGGCACTCCAATAAACTCGAAGCTGCCGTCACTGTTGTTTCGCGTCGAGAAGTTTTGCGACGTGGAAATCTGTCCACTGGAAACGACGCTGGAAACTCCACCACCAACGGGAGGCGGAGTTGAAAGTACCATCGCATTGGAGTTCGTCGGACTCGACAATACGATATCTATTGCGGGCATTGAATTTGTATCGATGCCATTGATCTTCAATTTGCCAACAATGCGAACTCCGTTCGCAGGGCCGACAACCAGGCCCGCAATGTCGCGATCCGCAACAGTCAACAGCTGATTTGGAATACCAAACCCTATGGCTATCATGTACAGCCCGGGTGAAACTTTCGTGAATTCAAATGTCCCGTCGGGCCTCAGAGTTTCCTCGCGCACGATGCCGGGAGCTTGCGAGATGAAAACGATTTTGTTGGTCGGCGATATGCTGGGAGCCATAGCCAACCGCCCGCTCACGGTGACGCCGTCCGGTATCGCAATCGCGAAATCCATTTTTTCGAGAGTCGTCCCCGCCAATACCTGAATTTCTTTTGCCTTCGATGCAGATCCCGTTCCGGGGTAATAGCTTGGCGCCGACACCAATCCCGCGGTGATGAAATATCGGCCCGCCGGGACTTTCTCAAGCCGATACATACCATCCTTGTCCGTTTCGCTAATCGCCAGCAGTGCGCCGCCGTTGGCGTCGCCAGGCGCAGCAATAGCTGATGCGGCGACGCGGACGTTTGCCGCCGGTTTTCCTTCGGGAGTAAGGAGCCGGCCGGCGATGACACCACCATCGGTTGCTTGAACGAGTAATGCGAGCATCAGGAGGGATTTCATGGGGACATCGTATACCTCGCGGATATTACTGGCCAGTTATTCCTCTGCCGCGAAGTAAGTCAACAAGTGGGCGCTCCGCCGGAGCACCTAGTTGACTATTAGAGATACCAACAAAGCGTCAGCTAGTTAAAAGTCGCTTACAATGCGGCCGTGGACCTGGTGGAAATGCGAAGACGAGTCGGCAATTTTCGAAGTGCCGCGGTGAAACCTAGGTGGCGACAAAGCTGCCGTGAGCAGTGGCCGGCACGCAGCGGGGGACCTTCAGCACGGCGGCGGGTTCGCTGGCAATATCCTGGGCATTGAGGATCAACAGTTCGCTGCTATTGGTCGCCGCGCGATAGACGACAGAAAGGATGTAGCCGTCGCCTTCGGGCGCGGAGGCCGAACGCGGCACAAAGACCGGCTCGCCCGCCGCGTCCCACAGGTCGAGCGTCCGCAAGGCGCGTTTGCCGGTTTCGAGATCGATATGCGCAATTGTGTCGTACCACATCGGATACTTGCCGTTAATATTTGCCGCGTACCAGCCGTGCCGGTAGGGCAAGCCTGCGAAGCGTTCATCGACGCGCGGAAGGTCTGAGTTGAGATCGTCGACCTGTTCGCGTTTTGCCAGGCTGGTTTTGCCGGCGAGGTCGATGGTCCAGCGATCCAGCCTGCCTTCGGGAATTCGGCCGGGCGATCCATCGGCGTTGGGAAAGACCCCTGGCGGATGGGGGAATTCCGTCACCTCACAATGGATTTTCTCGCCGTCCTCCCAGGCGTTCATCGAATGTAGAAAAAATTTTGGTTCGATTTCGAACCAGTGGACCGAATCGACATGGGAGTTGCGTTTCATGACGCCGACGAATGCGCCTTTGGTTGGCTCCCAGGCCACCGGCGGCATGCCTTTCGTCGTGCGCGCCGGATCGGCGGCGAGAGGCGTTACGGGAAACATCACGTAGTTCCGTGTCACCATGAAGTCGTGGATTATCGCCGCGTAGGGTGCGGCGAAACGGTCGCGGCGGATCACGTTTCCGGATTTATCCGTGACGCCATAGTCGATGAGGTTGCTGAACCGCTCTGTGCCGGCAAAATAAGCGAACCAGACCATCTCTCCGGTCTCGGGATCTATCTTTGGATGCGCGGTGCGCTTGCCGCCGGTGTTCATGAACGCGCCGCGCTCGAGTTTCTGCGGATCGATTTCGAACGGTTCGCCGTGCTCTTGCAGGGCCATCAGCTTGCTGGCATGGTACACGATGTGGATGTTCGCAGGACTCGGATTGACGCCCTCGGCGGAAGGATCCGTTGCTGTGCCAGGGCCGTAGAAAAGCAGACGCCCCGCTTTCTTCTCTGCATGCCATTTCGGGGTGCGAACCCAGCGGTTGCAATAGCGGGCGCGGCCGCCATCTTTGTTCGGTTCGAGGAAGAAGGCGTGGACCATGCCGTCACCAAGGAATGGGAAGTACGGGCCCTGTGGGTCGAATTGCGGATTCGGGCCGATGCGGTAATAAGCGCCGGCCAGCGCGTCTGGGATACGTCCCACGACCGGCAAATCAAAATCATCCTCACTGCGCACTGGCTCGAACGGGCCAGCACGGCGGGGCTGGGTATCGGTCACGCCGCCCTCCTGGTCTTTGCGGCGTAAATTTTAGCGTAATTATAGACACCCGTCTTCTTATATGAGGGATACGGTGCCAACGCTGCTCGAACACGGTCGCGCAGGCGGACTGTAATTACGCTTCGCGAACATCCACGTCAACATCCATGCTGAGAAACGCTCCCGGTGGACCGTCGTAAGTTCCCCACAAGGGCATGACGTTTTCCGGCGCCCAGGCCACGGCCACGCGGATGAGATTGCGATTGCCGATGATGCTGTTTGTCGGGTCAAAGTCGATCCAGCCGGCGCCTGGAAGATAGGCCTGCATCCACGCGTGAGTAGCTCCGCCTCCCGCCAGACCGGAACTGCTCGGCGTATAGATATAGCCGCTGACAAAACGCGCGGCGATCCCCAGCGCACGAGCGCCTTCCATCATCAACACGGCAAAATCCCGGCAGCTTCCCTGCCGGCACGCCAATGTCTGTTCGGGAGTCTGCACACCTTTTTCAGTGCGCCGCGTATAGGCGAACTGTCTGCGGATTCCATGGGTCATGGCGATCAGCACCTTCATGGTGTCGCTGGTTTCCGACGATTCGAGAAACTGCAGTACCCAACTGGCGACGGTCCCAGCGGAATAGTGATGCGTCAACGGTCGCTCGAGATTCGGGAAATCCTCTTCCGAATAGCGAAAGGGATACGTACGCGCGTATTCCTCCAGAGGATAATCCGGCAGAGAAGTTTCGAAGTGCTCCAGGGTCACGGAGCTTTCAAATCGCAGCTCGGAAGTCGTTCCCTCAAAATCGGCAACGGCCACGGAGTTGTCAAACGGATCGTGCAGCCAGCGCAAATGGGCAGGCTGCGGGTCTATCGCCAAATGGGTGCGAATCAAGCGCAGGTCGTGGCTTTCGCGCGGCCGGAACATCATGCGATGTTCGCCGAGGCGCACCGGCTCACGGTAACGATAAACGGTGGAGTGCTGAACGGTCAGAAAGGACATCAGACTCCCGCGGAGACTGCATCCGCCGTAAATTCATCCGTCCACACCAGAAAACTTTCCAGGGTATTCGGTCCGAAAGTCGTCGCAATCGCCACGTCGCAGGCGTCGCGGCCCCGAGCCATAAGAATGCGTCCGATGCGTGGGACATTGTTGCGCGGGTCAAAGATGTGCCAACGGCCGCCGATCCATGCTTCGAACCACGCGGCGAAATCGCCAACGCCGTACGGCGGCGGCGTTCCGAGGTCGCTGAGATAACCGGTGCAGTAGCGCGCGGGAATATTCATGCTGCGGCAGAATGCGATGGCAAGATGCGCGTAGTCGCGGCACACACCGGTGCGTTCGTGGAACGCCTCTTTCGCTGTGCGCGTCGAGCGCGCGTTCTGATAATTGAAGCCGATGCGTTCTTTCCAGCACAGTGGGATCCGAAGCTTGGAATTCACGTGACTTGAAGTCGCGGC
>JADMIO012807393.1_pt1 | contig 98500 bp, 71 predicted proteins | sample 8958161 | NCBI WGS metagenome assembly JADMIO01 (sample SAMN16585339, study PRJNA669376) | soil metagenome | isolation source: Crop rotation soil | place: USA: Cullars Rotation, Alabama | collected 2011
CGCGACAACTTGTCCACGTGGAATTCTAAGCTTAGGATCCCAATGTGCTGGAAAGTGCAGAAGGTTTTTCTCCGCTAAGCATTTTGGCAATTTCATTCACGCGTTCATTTGGCAACAATTCTTTTACTTGCGTGGATGTTGAATTTCGTCCGGTTTCTTTATAAACGAGATAATGCGAATCACCTTTACTTGCCATTTGAGGAAGATGAGTAATCGCAATTACCTGGTGCTCATCAGAAATTTTTTTAATGATGCTTCCAACTTTAAATGCAGTTTCACCGGAAACACCCGTATCAATTTCATCAAAAATAATTGTGGGCAGCGAGGTCAGTCTTGCAATGATTGATTTTATGCAAAGCATCAGTCGTGATAATTCACCCCCTGAAGCAACCCTGTTTAGTTCCTGGTAAATGATTCCCTTATTTGCAGAAAACAAATAATTCACAATATCAATTCCTGTAGAGTTAAATGAATTGTTTTCCAATTTAGTTATTTCAATTTTCAAAACAGCATTTGGCATTCCTACTTCGGAAAGCATTTTTTTAATTTCTTTTTCAATTTTCAGCGAAGCCTGTTTCCTTGTTGCGCTGATAGATCCTGCGCGGTTTAAAATCTCATTCTTTACTTTTTCAGATTCAATGGTCAACTTTTTAATGTCATCATCTAAGGTTTGAAAGCCGTTTAATTTTTCTGAAAGCTCATTTTCAATTTTTAATAAATCTTCCACAGAATTGACCCTATGCTTTTGTTCCAGCTTATAAATAATATTCAGGCGATCATTTATTACTTCAATTCTCTCAGGATTAAAATTTATTTCATCCTGAACTGATTCAAGTTCTGAAGCAATATCCTTTAGTTCAACATAATTTGCGTGGATTCTTGCTGTAAGTTCAGATATTTTTGAATTGAACTTTGATATAGAATTAAGTGTGGAAGAAATATAATTTACCTGCTGCAAAATATTTGATTCGCCCGAAACAATCATTTCGGTTGCACGATTCAAGCCTGATTTTATTTCTTCTGCATTGTTCAATGTCTGAAGTTCGAGCTCCAACTCTTCCTTCTCTCCTGACTTTAAACTTGCCGATTCCAATTCATTAAACTGGAACTGAAAATAATCAACATCTGATTTTGCTTTTTTTTCCTGTTCGGATAACTCATTTAATCTTGCCTTAATTTTTACAAAATCATTGTAGTTCGTTTTATATTTGCTTAATTCCTTTGCATTTTCCGCGAAGGCATCTACCACCGAAAGCTGAAATGAAGAATTATTCAGCGTAAGCGTCTCATGCTGCGAATGAATATCCACTAACCTTGCTCCAATTTCTTTTAAAATATTCAGATTTACCGGAGTGTCATTAATAAAAGCCCGGGATTTTCCTTCGGGGGTTATTTCCCTCCTTATAGTTGTAATGGCTTCATAATCGAGTTCATTGTTATAAAAAAAATCTTTCAGGTTATACTCAGAAATCCTGAATTCACCTTCTACGATACATTTCTTTTGTTTGTTGAGAAGAACTTGTAAATCTGCGCGATTGCCAAGAATTAAACCAAGCGCCCCGAGCAATATTGATTTTCCCGCACCGGTTTCGCCTGTAATAACTGTCAATCCCTTATTGAATTTTACTTCGAGGGAATCTATCAAAACATAATTCTGTATGTCAAGCCGGTTGAGCATGAAACAAAAATAGAAAAAAGTTTGACGTTGAAAATCAGAAATTGGAAATTGGAAATTAAATACACGACTTAATTTTTCATTATAGCCTGGTATTTACTACCGTTGCCCGGATCAATTTCGTTCAGGGTATTCACTACTCTCGTTTTCACATCAGGAAAAGATTGCGAAAAAATATTTACAATTTCATCGGCTTTTGATGTGAGTACTGTCTGCATTAAAAATGAGCCGGGCTTATCACGATGTACCTGTTCAAGATTTTTGATGCTTTCAGCAATCGTATTAACAGCATCGTCTTTTTTTTCTGTCATGATATCAAGACCTTTCCGGTGAAAATCATAATAAAACTGTCGAATAGGTTTAAAAATCGGGTTGGTTAAATTTTCTGCCAGCCAATAGCGATTGCGTGTTCCTTCAAAGGCCTTCCATCCGGATTCGGGGAGAGTTTGTGAATTTGCAACAATAGCCTGAGCTTTCTGAAAATAAATACCCCCGCCCATAGGTGAAAACGAATCATTATCTATACCTAATATTATATTCGCATAAAATGCCAGGACAGAAACAAGATTAGGATTTGATCCGGAGGCATTAAATTCAATTGTCTGGTACTCCAAGTATCTAAAATCAAAATCATCATCTTTAAAATTAAAAACCGGAGAATTATATGATGTTTTCAAAATTGGCCGGCTTGATTGAACCTGTATTGATCCTTTGAATTCATCATTAGAAACCCGGTCACTGATAGTTATCTGTATGCTGCATTCAATGCGCTCCTGTATATCATATTTATCGGATGTCCATTTTGTATTATTCATGAATTCAAAAATGGCGGTTTCAAGAGTGGTATAAATTCGTTTATCACTTGATTGAATTTGCGGTGTAAGTATATTCACCTGGCAATTCAACTCCTGAGCAGAAGAGAAGTATGAGCAGAAAATACAAAAAAATACAAATGAGATTTTACGCATGGTATAGTTCAACAATCTTATTTACAATATCAACAGCAGTTTCAGATTTGGATTTTAATTGAAATCCTGTAGCACGATTATTTTTTTCAATAATAGTAATTTTATTGGTATCCGTATTAAATCCGGCTCCTTTATCGCGCATTGAATTAAGAACGATGAAATCAAGGTTTTTATTTTTCAATTTTTTTTCTGCATTCTCACGTTCATTATTTGTTTCGAGAGCAAATCCGACAAGAAGTTGATTTTTCTTTTTTCTTTTGCCCATCTCACCCAAAATATCAACGGTCGGTTTTAATTCAATAACAGGAACGGCTTTATCTTTTTTTATTTTAGCATTCGCTTTCACAGCAGGAGTAAAATCAGCAACTGCCGCTGCCATGATTGTAATGTCAACTTTATCGTATTCTTTCATGCATGCAGCATACATTTCATCAGCCGAAACAATTTTAATGTGTCTTATATTATTATGGAAAGGTTTTAAACTGCCGGGACCGGAAATCAAAATAACTTCTCCTCCCCTTCCGGCTATTTCTTCAGCAATGGCAAATCCCATCTTACCTGATGAATAATTGCTGATAAATCGAACAGGATCAATTGCTTCCTGGGTTGGCCCTGCGGTGATCAGGATTTTTTTTTTCTTCAAAGATTGTTTGGTATTGCACTCCTTTATTATATAAGTAGCAATTTCACCCGGTTCAACCATTCGTCCCTCACCTGACAACCCGCTTGCTAATTCACCCATGGCCGGACCAATAATTTTATTTCTATACGAAACCAACTTTTCCAAATTATTACTTGTGGACGGATGCTTAAACATATCAAGATCCATTGCAGGTGCAATATAAACCGGGCATTTAGCTGAAAGATAACATGCAGTCAAAAGATTATCGCAGTTTCCATTTGCAAATTTTGCAATGGTATTGGCGGAAGCCGGAGCAATCAAAAATAAATCTGCCCAAAGACCAAGTTCTACATGGTTGTTCCATGTCTCGTCCGATCCATTTTTAAATTCAGAAAGCACCGGATTTTTAGAAAGAGTTGATAAGGTCAGGGGAGTAATAAAATTATGGGCGCAAAAAGTCATCACAACTTTCACCGTTGCCCCCTCCTTAACCAATAGCCGGATTAACTCAGCGGATTTGTATGCAGCAATGCTGCCGGTAACTCCGAGTAAAATTTTTTTCCCGCTTAAGAGCATGATGCCGGTTATTCAGGCTTTACGTCTTTCAAAGGATTGCGAAAATATATTTTGGAATCCAGGTATTCTTGTATGGCAATCAATGTTGGCTTTGGAAGTCGCTCATAGAATTTAGAAATTTCAATCTGTTCGCGGTTTTCAAAAACTTCTTCAAGGTTATCAGTTGAAGATGCAAACTCCGAAAGCTTATTATTCAATTCTTCGCGCATTTCTGCGGAAATATGATTAGCTCTTTTTGCGATTATAACAAGCGTTTCATAGATATTGCCTGTGCGCTCTTCAAATTTCACAAGATCACGAGTTACGGTTGTTACTGCTGCTGCTTTGTATGCCATTTTGATTTACGATTTACGATTTTTGATTTATGTAGTTATTGTATTAATTTTATTTTATGACTTATATTATATCAAATCAATTAAGAGAAACTAATTTTTCTTTTTCCAGCTTTTCGAGTTTTTCAATTTCCTTCTTTGAATCCTTGAAAATATTTTCACTCTCTCTTAAGTATTTGCTTTCCGGAAAAGCATCAACAAGTTTATAATAATTTTCAACAGCTTCTTTGTACCTGCTTTTTTTCTTTGATTCAATACTGTTTTCTGCATATTTGTATGTTGCCTTTATCATAAGGAACATGCATTCTTCCTGGTATTGTGTGGTTGGAAAATCTTTTATGACATTTGAAAAAGAAATGGTTGCAGATTTATATTCCTCCATTTTATAGAACAGCTTGGCATTCATAAATGCTTTTGTCTCTAGCTTATATCTAAGCTTATCAATCAATTTATTGCATTCTTCCACACGTGCACTTTTCGGATATCTGTTTATGAACAATTGAAATTGCTTAATCGCATCATTTGTACTGGTCTGATCAAGAGAATAAATTGGTGAGTCAAGATAATAACAATAAGCATTCAGATATTGACATTCTTCAGCATGTTCGCTATTGGGAAAAGTTTTTATAAAATTATCAAGATGGTATGCGGCAGTCTGGTATTCCTCAGTGGCGTAATAGCTCTTGCAGTAATAATAATAAGTCTGCTCAGCACGTGCTGTTCCTTTGAAAACCGAAATCAATTCTTCAAATAATTGAAGCGCCTGGTAATATTTTTTTGAATTGTAATATTTCATGGCAGCTTCGTACTTCATATTCATGTCCGTGCTTTTTGAAATCCTGCTGAATTTGCTGCAGGATGTAATGGAGACAATCAGAATGAAGGCGGAAATAATCAAAAAGGAGCCTTTTTTTAACATGGGCGCAAAGATAATACTTTTAGAGAAACGGGACACTTTGTCCACTGAAGAGTGCCTGGGGTCGAAAGTGGCGATTTTTTTGAAAAATTCTGTTTTTTTAGTAACATTAGTTCAAAAATATAAATTGCAGATTTTGGAATTTTAATTTCAAATCTGGAAGTTTTTTAAATAAATAAAATTCTATTAAATTGATTTTTTATTTGAAAAAATATTTTTGATTTTTTTTGCTTTTCTTTTTGATTTTTTAAACGAATAATATTTATTTTATTTCAGTTTTTAATTTTTAATTTTTGTTTTGCGTTTTGCGTTTTGAAAGAAATTTTCCGGAATTGAACAAAAAATATTTTCAGTTATTAACATTCAGACAAATATTTTTTTGATTCATCACCTTCTTTCAGCAACAAAAAATATTTTCTTTTCATACACTCTTTCAAAAAAACAAAAAGTGAAAATAGAATTTTCCCCTCTGAAATTTTTAAAAATTATTTTCAGAAATTATTTTGCATCAATAAATTTTTTATTTTTGATTTTTAATTTTAATTTCTGAAATGATTAACAATTTTGTGTTGAAAAAATTCCCAATGTAAGTTGTTGCATTATTTTTATTGTTCTGATATTTCGGTCATTAAATTTTAAATAAAAATATTTTCAACAGCAAAAGAAAAATGCTGAACGAAAAATAAAAATTGATGCAAGATTTATTTGAAAAAATAGAAAAAAATCCGGGACCACTCGGAATGCATGGTGATGAATCTTACGGATATTTTATGTTTCCAAAACTGGAAGGTGAGATCGGAGCTAAAATGGTTTTTCGTGGAAAAGAAAAGTTAATCTGGAGCCTTAATAATTACCTGGGTCTTGCAAATCATCCTGAAGTAAGAAAAGCCGATACAGATGCAACAGCAAAATTTGGCCTTGCATCTCCAATGGGCGCCCGCATGATGAGTGGTAATTCTGACCTTCACGAAAAATTAGAATCTGAACTTTCTGCTTTTGAAAAAAAGTCAGATACCATACTCCTTAATTATGGCTATCAGGGAATGGTAAGCGCAATTGATGCGTTGGTTGATCGCCATGATGTTATTGTTTATGATGCTGAATCACATGCCTGCATAATTGACGGACTTCGATTGCATTTGGGAAAACGTTTTGTTTATCCTCATAACGACATTAAGAATCTTGAAAAACAATTAGAGCGTGCAACAAAGCTGGTGAACGAAAGCAATGGAGCAATTTTAGTTATTACAGAAGGAGTTTTCGGAATGAGCGGTGACCAGGGACGTTTAGCGGACATAGTTGCCTTAAAGAATAAATTTCACTTTCGATTGTTTGTTGATGATGCACATGGATTTGGTACGATGGGAAAAACAGGAGCTGGCACATCAGAAGAACAACATGTGATGGACGGTGTGGATATTTATTTCGGAACATTTGCAAAATCCATGGCATTGATTGGTGGATTTATTTCCGGTGAACAGCGGGTTATAAATCATCTCAGATACAATTCACGTTCACAGATTTTTGCGAAGTCGCTTCCTATGCCTTGTGTATTGGGAGCATTGAAACGTCTTGAACTGCTTCGTACAAATCCTGAATTAAAAAATAATCTCTGGAAAATTGTAAAGGGCTTGCAGCAAGGTTTACGTGATGCCGGATTCGAAATCGGAAAAACCCAATCACCAGTTACCCCTGTTTATTTGAACGGAACTATTCCTGAAGCAACTCTATTAGTTCATGACCTGCGCGAGAATTATGATATTTTCTGTTCAACTGTTGTATATCCTGTAGTTCCAAAAGGGATTATCATTTTGCGTTTGATTCCAACTGCGATGCACACAATGGAAGATGTAAATTATACAATTGAATCATTCAAAAAAATATATGTGAATCTCAAGGCCGGAAAATATAAGTCTGATAAAATTGTGAGTGTTTAATTGTTGTGGTGTGGTTGTAATAAAATAAAAGGCGTTATTTGTAACCTTTGTATAAAATTAAAAGTATAAAATACAAAAAGGAAAATCTGTTAACCATTTAATAAATTGCATGTCTGAAAAAACAAAAAAACCTTCGGTTAAAAAGAATGCAAAAAAATCGGGTGTCAACAGAGTAAAAGTAATAGGATTCAAATCTATTTCTGCAAAGAAAGTAACAACAAAGAAAAGACAGTAAAGACGAAAAGATAATTTAATTCAATAATTTTATTTCATAATCAATTTAATCAATTTAATTTAACAACTATGGTATCTGCAAAAAAAGCGGCTCCTAAAAAGAAAGCTGCAAAAAAAGGCGGAAAGAAAAAAGCCGCTAAAAGAAAAAGATAATTTAGCCTTAAAGCTAAATCGATCTTCCAAGGTCACTCAAAAGAGTGACCTTTTCTATTTTTATCAGGTTTTTATTAAAAAAATATTTTCAGCAATGATTTTTAAAACATTATTATGTTCTTAAACCTTTTAATATGTACCATGTCTCAACTTTAAATTGACTCTGGAAATTTTTACCTCTGAAAACTTTTGGTTTATCTCATTATTTAACCAGATAAAAATTGGAAATCGTACCTTAGCCACCAAAATCTAATTTATGCCAATTACGAATTCACATCAGCCATTCAGAAAATTCTTCAAAGTAGTAGCTCTTTTAATTGTCTTGAGTACTAATGCCTATTCCCAGCAATGGGGAAATTATACACTTTACAGCACCATGATGGGCACGACAACCTATCTTATTGATACAAATAATATCAACTTTCATACATGGACAACAACTGCGACCTACAAGACCTGTTATTCTTCTTATTTGGAACCAGGAGGAAATTTGTTCAGATCCGTTGGAAAATCAGGTAATTCTTTTACCGGGGGTCCAATTTGTGGTGAAGTACAAAAGGTTGATTGGAATGGAACTGTATTATGGGATTTTGTATATTCAACAACTCAATACTGCACTCATCATGATATTTGTCCGATGCCTAACGGAAATATTTTACTGATTGCTTATGAAAGAAAAACCGCTGCTGAAGTTGCGGCTGCAGGCTGCAGTACTTTCCCAGGTGAGATGTGGCCCGACAAAATTGTTGAAGTGCAGCCTGTTGGAACCAATGGTGGGAACATTGTATGGGAATGGCATGCATGGGACCATCTTGTTCAGAATATTAATTCATTGGCAGCCAACTATCAACCATCCATTGTGGATCATCCCGAACTTCTGAATATAAATTATAATGCACAAAAAGATTGGATGCATATGAACGGAGTGGCTTATAATCCGATTTTGGATCAAATTACTTTCAGTAGCCATAACCTGAACGAGATTTATGTTATAGATCACAGCACAACAACAGCAGAGGCTGCAAGTCATACAGGAGGAAATTCAGGAAAAGGAGGAGATATTTTATACCGCTGGGGTAACCCAGCTGCTTATAGTGCTTCGGGAGCCCAGATATTGCATGTGGTTCATGATGCTCACTGGATTCCCGAAGGTTCTCCCAATTCAGGTTATCTGGTTGGCTATAATAACCAGGGAATTGCAAACAATGCATCCTGCGTGGATATAGTTTCACCACCATACAACGGATACAATTATTCTATAACTTTAGGAAGCGCTTATGCTCCTCCTACTTATACTTTCAGACAGGCAAGCGGAGGCTACAATAGTAATATGGGTAACTCACAGCAATTTCCCAATGGCAATATGCTGGTGTGCGTTGCTACTGCAGGCGCTATTAAAGAATTCGATGCCGCGGGAAATCTTCTGTGGTCAAAAATTGCAACAGGTGCAGTACCAAAAGCTTTCAGGTATGACAGCTGCTATGTTGCAAATGCGGCTCCTGCTATTCCAACCATTTCTCAAAGTAATGACACCTTATATTCAAGTGCTGCAACTACTTACCAATGGTATTTCAATGGTCAATTAATTCCCGGGGCTACTTCTCAACTTTATATTGCAACTCAAAATGGAAATTATCTTGTGAGAATTACAGATGTTAATGGTTGTATTTATCAATACTCTCTTACATTTCATTATTCAGCCCCGACAGGAGTTACTGAAATTAAGAATCAAAATAATACCGGAATTTATCCCAATCCAACAACAGGTATAGTTAAAATAAATAATTCATTCTTTGGAAAAGATTTTGAGATTGTAATTTCTGATTCAAAAGGAAGCATCCTTTTAAAAGAAAAAAATATAAATTTGATTGATTTATCTGAATTTGAAAATGGAATTTATTTTCTCACAATTATTCAAAAGGAAATTGGCTCCTTAACTCAAAAAATAACATTGCTAAAATAATTTATTTATGAAAAAAACTCTACTAATATTATTGTGTTTTGTAATTGCTGCAAATGTATTTGCCAAAAAAGTGAAATTTTCTGTTGACATGACAGGACAGGTTATCAGTCCCAACGGTATTCATGTGACCGGAGATTTTCAAACCGCTGCAGGTTTCCCCGGGGGGGATTGGCAAGCCAATACGACTACATGTGCCCAGGAAGGTGCAACAAGCATTTACAGCATAATAGTTGACCTCCCTGCCTTTACAAAATATGAGTACCGTTATGTAAATGGTGACCAGTCTTATGAAGTAGAATTTGTTCCTATTGAATCAAGAGTAGGTTACAACTTTAATGATAATCGCTGGCTGTGGGTAGATTCACTTGCAAACGATACCACTGACATTGGCGCAATTATCTTTAATACAAATGCACCTGCAGGATTAACACTTGTAAGATTTATTGTTGATATGCAAAACGAAAGCTCTATTGCATCTTCAGGAATTCATGTTGCCGGAAATTTCCAGGGATGGGATCCCACTAAAACAATGTTGTACAGTTTTGGTTCTGATGTTTACGAAATTATTTTTTATGTAACTGCCGGAACTTATGAATACAAATTTTACAATGGCAACTCTGCGGCAGCAGCTGAAAACATTCCTGCTCTTTGTTCGGTAAATACAAACAGGGAAATTGTTTTGACAACAGATTCTGTTTTAGCGCCTGTTTGTTTTTCCGGTTGTTCATCCTGTACGCCTTTATCAATATTGGAAAACAACAGAGAAGCATCCTTCAGTTTATTTCCTAATCCGACCCGAGATTTTGCAACTTTGAATTTTAATAATAATTATTCTATCCATTCAATTTTAATTACAGATGTTGCCGGAAGGATTATTCAGAATTTTGAAAACTATCAATTGAATACTTTAAGGATTGACAAAGAAAATTTCGAAGCGGGAATTTATTTCGTAAATGTCCGTAATAATGGAAATACAGCATCTATCAAATTGGTAATTGAATAATTTTTCGGAAAATGCTTCGGAACAAGATTGCAATTTATTTTTTATTTGTTGTGCCGGTTTTCTTCAAATCAAATGTTATTGCGCAACAAACATTCTATAATATTGACACCATCCAAAAAATTGAAATCAATTTTGCGCAGGCTAATTGGGATTATATGCTCGATACTGCAAAAGCAGGAGCAGATGGTTACCTGATGGCAGATTGGGTAAAAATAAATAATGTTCAATTCGACAGCGTTGGTGTAAAGTATAAAGGGAATATTTCCTATGATTCTACTTACGTTAAGAATCCTGTTCATATTTCGCTCGATGAATTCACACAACACTCTTACCAGGGATTTACAGATATTAAATTAGGCAATGGGTATGCTGACCCCTCACATATAAGGGAAGTATTATCTTATGACATTTTAAAAAATTATATGCATTGCCCGCGTGCGAATTTTGCACAATTGTATATTAATGGAACGTACATGGGATTATATTCCAATGCAGAAAGCATTAACAAAGATTTTTGTTCAAACCACTTTTATTCGTCACAAAATACATTTCTGAAATGTAATCCGCTTGTAAACCCGGGTCCTGCCACAAAAAGCAATTTGAAATATATTCCGCTTGCTGACAGTTCAGGTTATTTTAATTTTTATGAACTCAAAGCTGATTACGGATGGAATGATTTGGTTTCACTCTGTGATACAGTTACAAATTTTTCTTCCAATTTCAATTCAATAATGGATGTTGATCGTGTAATATGGATGCTTGCATTTAACAATGTGCTTATCAACCTTGATAGTTACTCAGGTGTATTTTGTCAGAATTATTATTTATACAAAGACAACACAAATCACTTCAATCCAATTGTCTGGGACTTAAATATGTCTTTTGGCGGATTTCCCTATCTCGGAAGTTCAAATAATAGTATGGCCAGTCTTACAATAACAAACATGCAGCAATTGCCGCTGACTGTTCATTCAACTGATCCTTATTGGCCACTGATTAACAATGTAATGAATAATCCGCAGTATAAACGAATACTTATTTCACATGAGCGAACCTTAACAAATGAAATGTTTGCCAGCAATAGCTATCAGAATGCAGCTTCACAATTGCAAGCTATGATTGATACTGCTGTTCAATCAGATGCAAATAATTTCTTCAGTTACGCGCAATTTCAAACAGCGATGACTACAGATAATACTTTTGGAAGTTATACAATTCCGGGGATCAGTAATTTAATGACTGCAAGAAATACTTTTTTGCAATCCTCTTCGGAATTTTCATTCGTGCCACCGGTTATTAGTTCTGTTACTCCAAGTAATTCATCACCTAATTTAAATACGTCTGTAACTATAACCGCACTTGTAAACAATACAAATTCAAATGCAGTTTACTTAGGATACAGGTTTAATAATGAAGAAAAATTTTCAAGAATTCTGATGTACGATGATGGTGCCCACAATGATGGTGCATCAGGTGATAATATATATGGAGAATCAATTATAATGAGTTCCGTGCAATGCCAGTATTACATTTATGCGGAAAATAACGATGCAGGGATGTTTTCCCCGGAACGTGCCGAACATGAATTTTATATTCTTAATGCGAATATTGTTTTGCCAACACAAGGACAAGTTGTGATTAATGAATTCTTAGCTAGCAATCAAAACGGGCAAACAGATGAAAACGGGCAGCACGAAGATTGGATTGAAATTTATAACACCACTTCAAATGTCCTGAGTTTATATGGATTATACCTTACAGATAATTTTTCAAACCCATCCAAATTTGAATTACCGGTTAATTCAACTATTCAGCCTTACAGTTACCTTATGATATGGGCTGATGAAAACGCAAGCACTCCTTCTTATATACATTGCAATTTTAAATTATCAGTCAATGGAGAAGCATTGATGCTTAGCGATGGTGCAGGCTCAGTGCTTGATAGTGTTACTTTCGGTCCGCAGGCAACTGATATTTCTTATGGCAGATGCCCCAACGGAACGGGTGTCTTCACATTTTTTACTACACCTACATTTAATGCTATTAATTGCCCGACCGGAATTGAAGAACAGCAAATTGATTCAGGCGATTTATTTATTTCGCCAAACCCGGCTGTGTCCGAAGTAACATTTGTTTCCAATAATAAAACAAGGAATGACATCATCATTTCAAATGCAGTGGGCCAGCAAATTTTTAAAGCATCTTTTATGTCAAAACTGAGTATTGATGTTTCCAGGTGGTCACCGGGAGTATATATTATTAATTGCGGCTCGAAAAATAAAAAACTTTTTGTGAACCATTAATTCAGGTTGTGAGAGGCAACAATCATTTTGTTCTCATAAATATTTAACACCTGGATTTCAGAAAAAATATTTTCTGCATTCTCTACGAGTCTTTCAAAAGATTCTGCTCCATTTTTAACTTCAATAATTTTATTAAACAATAAAGTACTTTGGTTGTCCATTAATTTTTTTAATGAATCAAGAAATTCACGTGACTCAAATTGAGAAGGCACTTTGCTGTCAATAAAAAGATCCACAACAATCAGATCAAATTTCAAATTACATTTTCTGACATATTCAAAGGCATCATCACAAATCAATTCTAAATGTTCAAAACGCTGAATATTAAAATATTTTCTTCCGAGGTCAATTACTTTTTGATCAATTTCAACAGCTGTGATTTTGCAGCTTATTTTAAATTCTTCAAACAATAAAACAGGAACGCTTCCGCCTCCAAAACCTAAGAGCAAAACATTTTTAATTTCCTTCTCCCCTATTTTGATTTGCTTAAATGCATTTAAAAATATCTGATGAAGGCTGCCGAAAGAATAGTTGGCATGGGCGGCATTCAAAACATATTTACCATTTTCTATCCTCACCTCAAGTACAGGATTAAATTTGCCTGAAGTTTGTTCAACAATAACAGGATAAAGAAAGCTGAAAATAAATTTAAACCAGTTCATCTGGCTTCAAATTTATCCTTTCTATTCATATTCAATTTTAAACCTACTTAGGTTCCCACATACTCCACGCTCCTATATTCAGTATCTTTGCACTCCCATTTTTTAAGCATGAGTAAATTACAGGAAATAGATAATCTCGATCCCAAAAAATTTATTTTAATAAAAGGTGCAGCTGTTCACAATTTAAAAAAAGTGGATGTAGCTATTCCAAGAAATAACTTTGTTGTTATAACCGGATTAAGCGGTTCAGGAAAATCTTCGCTTGCTTTTGACACATTGTATGCTGAAGGTCAAAGAAGGTATGTGGAAAGTCTTTCTGCCTATGCCCGTCAATTTATCGGAAGAATGGACAAGCCAGAAGTGGATTATATAAAAGGAATTGCTCCTGCTATTGCTATTCAGCAAAAAGTGAATACAAGAAACCCCCGTTCAACTGTTGGAACAAGCACAGAAATTTATGATTATTTAAAGCTGCTTTTTGCACGTATCGGAAAAACCTATTCTCCTGAGAGCGGTGCAATTGTTAAAAAGGATTCCGTGAGCGATACTGTTGACTTTGTAAAATCATTAAAAGCCGGAACAAAAGTTTTCATATACACTCCTCTTCCTTTTCACCCTGAACGCAGCTTCCGGGATGAACTTAATATTCTTATGCAAAAAGGTTTTGCACGAATTAAATACAAAGGAAAACAGGAAAGGATTGAAGATTTATTGACAAACGGTGAAGGCGCGTCCAAAAACGTTGAGGATAAAAAATCAAAAAAGAAAAAGGAAGATATAATAAACAAAGAGCCTGTTTTTATTTTGATTGACAGGATGGTTACGGAGATAAATGCTGATGATGATTACTGGTCACGTGTTGCTGATTCGGCACAAACCTCATTTAATGAAGGGTTGGGAATTTGCATTGTGGAAACAACAGATGAAAATGGTAATGAACAAACAAAAACATTCAGCAATAAATTTGAAGCAGACGGAATAGTGTTTGAAGAACCATCCACACATTTATTCAGCTTTAATAATCCGTATGGGGCCTGCAAGCATTGCGAAGGTTTCGGGAATGTGATTGGCATTGATGAGGACCTTGTTATTCCTGATAAAAGCATTTCTGTTTACGATAGCGCTATTGCGCCCTGGCGCGGAGAAAAAATGAAAGAGTGGCTTGATCAGTTAGTCAAGACTTCTTACAAATTTAATTTTCCCATTCACCGGCCCGTTTATGAATTGAATGAATATGACCGCAATTTATTGTGGACAGGCAATAATCATTTCAAGGGATTAAATGCTTTTTTCAAATATGTGGAAGAGCAATCTTATAAAATCCAGTACCGGGTCATGTTGTCACGTTATCGCGGAAAAACTGTTTGTCCTGAATGCAAGGGTTCACGACTGAGAAAGGATGCCAATTATGTAAAAGTTGGAGGAAAATCCATCACTGAAATTGTTTTGATGCAGGTGAAGGACAGCGCGAAATTTTTTAAAGAGGAATTAAAGTTAGTTGAACATGACAGCATTATTGCAAAACGCCTGTTAGTTGAAATTACCAACCGCCTGCAATTTCTTCTTGATGTAGGATTGGGTTATCTCACATTAAACCGTCTGTCAAACAGCTTATCTGGTGGAGAATCGCAGAGAATAAATCTTGCCACTTCACTCGGCAGCAGCTTAGTGGGTTCCATGTATATTCTTGATGAGCCAAGCATCGGGCTTCATCCGCGTGATACGCAGCGTTTGATTGCAGTTTTAAAATCATTGCAAAAACTTGGTAACACACTAATCATAGTTGAACACGATGAAGAAATCATGCGATCGGCTGATCAATTGATTGATATTGGCCCGATGGCAGGAACTGAAGGCGGTGAACTGATTTTCCAGGGAAATTATGAAGAGATGCTTCGTGATACAAATAGTTATACTGCAAAATATTTAAGCGGAACAGAAACCATACATGTTCCTTCACGCAGAAGGAAATGGAAAAACAGCATTGTAATAAAAGGAGCACGCGAAAATAACCTGAAAGGATTTGATGTAAAGTTTCCTTTGGGAGTTTTGACTGTTGTTACCGGGGTGAGCGGTTCCGGGAAAACTTCGTTAGTAAAAAAGATTTTTTATCCGTCTGTAAAAAAAATGATGGGGGGATATGGTGAGCAAACAGGAAACTTTGACAGGATTGAAGGCGATTTCGTTTTAGTCAAAGCAGCGGAAATGATTGACCAAAATCCTATAGGTAAAACATCCCGTTCTAATCCTGTTACTTATGTGAAAGCGTATGATGAAATCCGGGAGCTGTTTTCAGAAATGCCTGTTGCGCGTGCGCGTGGGTTTAAGCCTTCCTTTTTTTCTTTTAATGTGGACGGAGGGCGTTGCGATGTTTGCCAGGGTGAAGGAACCGTTACCATTGAAATGCAATTCATGGCTGACATTCATCTTAAGTGTGAAGCCTGTAATGGAAAACGCTTTAAAGATGATGTGCTGCTGGTAACCTATAAAGAAAAAAATATTTATGATGTGCTGGATATGACAGTGGATGATGCATTAGAGTTTTTCAATTCAGTCCCGTTGGGAAAATATCAAAACTTTGAAAGGAAAATAATCGCAAAGTTAAAGCCATTAGCTGATGTGGGATTAGGATATGTACGGCTGGGGCAATCATCTTCCACATTAAGCGGGGGCGAAGCGCAAAGAATAAAGCTTGCTTCTTTTATAGGCAAAGGCGCTGCATCATCAGGAACACTTTTTGTTTTTGACGAACCCACAACAGGATTGCATTTTCATGACATTAAAAAATTGCTCGATGCTTTTTCTGCATTAATCAACCAGGGGAATACCGTTATTGTTATTGAGCACAATTTAGAAGTAATAAAAAGCGCTGACTGGATCATTGACCTCGGACCTGAAGGCGGAGATGAAGGCGGACAATTACTTTTTGAAGGCGTGCCGGAGGACCTTGTGCACTCCAAAAATTCAATTACTGCCAAATATCTGAAAGAAAAGCTATAAGTAAATAAAATCTAAGTTTGCCCGGTATTAATTAATCAACTCATACTATTTCGTATTCATTACTGCAGGAAACATCGGGTGGCGGCTATTATATTTTTCAAGATAGCTGTAGGCCTTTTTCTTTTTTGTCTTTTCTTTTTTTATGGCATTGAATTCAGCGTACAAGTTCGGGTCGCGTGATAAGATGGTGCTGAAGTATTCAAGACTGTAGTTTCCTATTGTTCCATTTTCAAAATCAAGGATGCGGTCAACGGAAGTGGCTTTTGCATCGGTCATCACGGGAGAAAGCGGGTCGCGTATCATCGGGTAAGATTCATTAAACAGGCTGATGGAACCGACAGTTTGTATTTTATGAAACCTGCCGTTAAGACATATATATGGTGTTCCGTCTTCACTGAATCCCCAGACGGAATCGCGGCTTAAGCTTTGTTTCTGATTATTCTTATCTATATAATACAGATTCGTAGTATTGGACCATTGCCATAGCGAAAACGTACTGTCATAATAAGATTTGAAAAGATTTTCCGGTAGAAGATCAGGCTGATTTTCTTTTAAGCTTTCGAAAGAAAAATAGACACCGTCTTTTATTTCAGAAGCAACCTGCTTTGCTATTTTTTCAGAATTCTTCTTCTGTGCAAAACATGAAACAGAATAAATTAAAATCAGCAGAAGGAGTGGTCGTGTTTTGTGTTTCATTTTTGATTTAATAATATTCAGAAACTATTTAATTTGTTCGTTTGAAATATTACATAATTCTTTCCCGCAGATATCGCAAATAAACGCAGAAAAATTTGCAAGATCCGCGGGAAATTATTTCGTGCAAATTTATTAATATTACGTTCTGAAACCTTCTGACGTTTCATTCTATGATAAATAAAATTTACTTTGCTATTGCTTTAGTTTTTTCTTTTTATTCCTCATTTGCCCAGCCGCAGGCTTACCACTGGTACTTTGGAAATAATGCAGGGCTTGATTTTTCTTCTGGAACTGCTGTGGCAGTGGGCAATGGCGCATTAGAAACAAATGAAGGTTGTTCTTCGATTTCCGATGCAGCAGGTATTTTGCTTTTTTACACAGATGGTGTTACGGTCTATAATAAACTTCACCAGGCGATGCCAAACGGAACTAACCTGGAAGGGCATGTTTCGTCCACCCAATCAGCATTGATTGTTCAGAAACCCGGCACAACAGATCATTATTATATTTTCACAACAGATGCAGGAGCATATGCAGCCCCCCCGAATAACGGAGTTCATTTTTCAGAAGTGGATATGAATTTAAACAGCGGAAATGGAGATGTAGTTGCTGCCACTAAAAATACATTACTGGTTGCCACTGCAACTGAAAAGCTCTGCGGAACCCGTCATGCAAACGGAACTGACATTTGGGTGATGGCTCACGGATGGAATGACAGCACGTTTTATGCATACCTCGTTACAAATGCAGGAGTAAATATGGTTCCGGTTACAAGCGCCACAGGTGCCGCTCACGGTGGAACTGATGACAACACTATAGGGCAAATGAAGATTTCTCCCCAGGGGGATAAGATCGCGCTGGCAGTCCGCATAGCAGGTTTTTTTCAATTATTTGATTTTGATAACTCAAGCGGTGTTGTTGCAAATCCTTTGTTGTTGCAAATTCCTCAATTTCTCACTGCTTATGGCGTTGAATTCTCACCTAACGGAAGCAGGCTTTATGTCTGCACGGACTCATTCCTTACTTTGTATCAGTATGATCTTTCGTCCGGCAACCCATCGGTTATTGTCAACTCTTATGTAAGTGTGGGAACTGTGAGTGCAAGCCTTGCGGGTTCCATGCAATTGGCGCCTGATGGTAAAATCTATCTTGCCCCCAGCTCGGGTACAACGGGAAGCTTATATATCTCTCGGATTAATTCACCGGATGCGCTGGGAACTGCATGCAATTTTGTGAGCAATGCATTAAGCCTTGGCACCGGAAGAAGCTTCTTAGGGTTGCCAAACTTTATTTCGAGCTATTTTCTTCCGACAGGAATTAATACTAACGATTACTCAAACCTGTTTTCCATTTATTACGATCATGGGAATAATAGCCTGAAAATAAATTTTACTAATTACATCAACAAAGATGTCAGCGCTTTATTGATGGACATTTCAGGAAAAGAAATTCTTACTGCCAATCTGCGGAATGAAAATTCAGATATTATTTTACCTATTGTAAATCCAGGAATTTATATTTTTCGTCTATCAAACAAAGAGATCAACATGAGTAAAAAAATTTTTATCAGTTATTGAAGTATATCTCACCTGATTTTTGTTGCTCTAACGTCAGTGCCGGCACCTGTAATCTGCAGGCTATTTTCTTTAAAAACAACAGTCTTATTATTATTACCTGCAAAAAATGTATCAGCTGATTTGAGGAAAAAGAGTTTGCTGAAATTCCTTTCAGGACTCATATCCTGCAGCCGGCCTGCTTTCCACCAATAAATAAAATTTCTGGTTGCCTTCAGGAAGTTTACCTGTACAAGGGATAAGTAAGTCTCCCTTTTGCTTCGTGCCACGCTTCCGAGGACATTTACATCCTGCAATCCACCCAAAGAGTCTTTTAATGAACTCCAGTAACCGCCTGATCTTTTCTTAACCTCTTCAACAGGTTCGCCCCATGCTTCAGCAAGTTTAGAAAAATCTCCCTTCACCGCATTTTCCAACATTTGTTTTGTACGTCTGCTATATTCACCGGCTTTTGCAGAATCTTCAGTTCCTTCAGATAACAGCGCCACCATTGCGGTAGGAGAATTAAAATCTATGATGAGCCGGTTAAGCTCATCGCCTTTTACCCGGAGCGTATCACCGCTTTCCATTTTGTAGTTGCCTGCATAACGCTGCATAGACGCACGTTCAGCTTCTCCTGAATTGCCTTTGAGTATTTCTCTTACCTGCATGGCATAGTCATCAGTAATTTTATCATTGCTGTTGCTGGAGATAATCATCACTAAATCATTTTTAAGGTCAAAGCCCATGTAAGTATTGAACGCTCCATTGCCCCCGTTGTGCCAGATAATGGTATCTCCTTTTTCTGAGGGTTCAATAACCCATCCGTACCCGTAAAATGTTTCTGCACCGGTCTCCCTAACGTGAGGAGCAAATTGTCTGGAAAGTTCAGATGCAGGCAAAACAGTTTTATTTCGCATAGCCACGTACCACTTGTACATATCATCGAGCGTGGAAAGAATGCCACCGTTGGCTTTCAGATGCCAGCCGGGCCCGTCAGCAGCCCACTTATGTTCCAGCATGGTTCCCCACCGCTCATCATCGCGGTAAGCAACTGCAAGCTGCTCATTTTTAAATCCCGGAAGCAGGTAACCGGTGTGCAGCATTCCCGCAGGAACAAAAAGAGCATCGTGCAAATAATTTTCATATTTTTTTCCTGATACCTTTTCAATAACGATACCGAGAATGCTGTACCCAACATTTGAATAGTCATAAGAAGCGCCCGGAACATATAAAAGTTTGGTTTTAAAAGCCAGTTCCATAAATGCCTCTGCTGTTATCAAATCATAATCATCGCCAATCGCACCCGGAAAGCCGGCAGAGTGAGTAAGCAATTGATGCAGGGTGATGTCTTTTTTATCATCCGGTGCAGCGGGAAAATATTTCGAAAGCCTGTCGTTCACTGAAAGTTTTCCTTCGGCTTCCAGGTTTAGTATGGCTGCCGCAGTAAATTGTTTGGTAACCGAACCGACATCAAAAATTGTTTCCGCAGTTTCTTTTATTTTCTTTTCACGATCCTGCCACCCATAACCACGTTTTAAAAGAACGATTCCTTTCCGGGATATTAAAACATTTCCGCTGTAGCCATACGATTCGGCAAGCTGAAAAAATTTTTCAATGTTGCCTGCTGTTTCTTTTCTTTGAGAAAAAGAAGATGTAATAAAAATAACTGCCAGCATGAGCGATAGTACTGTTTTTTTATTCATAATGTTAATTTCTTTGTGGTAATAAATCAAACCGCAAGTTGAAAAATAAAAAGGATAAAGAAAATACATTAACTATAATTTAACATTTTAATTTTTTTCTTCCTTTTTTTTAATTATTTTAATTTTGCTTTCTCAAACCTTGTAATAATAATATTACATTATCTTGCAAAAACAAATTCAAAACAATATGGAAAAACCACTGTTCATAGTTTGTCTTTTATTTATTTTATCATGCAATCAAAAAGCACCGGACAAAAGCACCGCTGACACGCTTAATGCCCTTGCAGAAAAATATGTGAGGTTGGGCCTGGCAATCAGCCAGTATGATGCTGACTTCGTAGATGCTTACTATGGGCCTGATTCTTTAAAGCCAACAACTATTAAGAAAGATGTTTTTCCGAAGGACAGTTTGCTCCACGCAACTGATGACCTTATTAATCAATTTAAGGAAGCTGCTTCTGCTGCAGCAAATGATACCCTGCGAAACCGCGCTGAATGGATAACTGCACAGTTAATTGCTTTTAAAAGGAGAATTAAAATTTTTTCTGGTGAGCATGCTTCGTTTGACGAAGAGTCGAAAGAATTATTTGGTGTGGTTGCTCCATCACATCCTGAAGACTATTATAAAGCTTTACTTCAAAAAACAGATAGCCTCCTGCCCGGTAAAGGCTCCATATCCATAAGGTTCCAGGAACTTGCAAACCGGTTCATCATTCCTAAAAATAAACTGGACACCGTTTTCAAAACCGCTATTGCTGAAAGCCGCAGGCGTACGCTGGAACATTATAACCTTCCGCCAAACGAAAGCTTTGTCCTGGAATATGTCACCGGCAAGTCCTGGAGTGGTTATAACTGGTACAAGGGTAATTATAAAAGTGTGATACAAATAAATACAGATGTGGATATTTTTATTGACCGTGCCATTGATGTGGCAAGCCATGAAAGCTATCCTGGGCATCATGTGTATAACATGCTCCTCGAAAAAAATCTTTTTAATGATAAAGGTTGGGTGGAGATTTCACTATACCCGTTATATGCTCCTCAATCATTGATTGCAGAAGGGAGCGCCAATTATGGAATTGAAGTTGCATTTCCGGGTGATGAAAAAAATAAATTTATTAAAAATGCTTTATTGCCGCTTGCAGGATTAGATACTGCCGGCTGTGATCTTTATTTAGCTATGCTTTCTGTTAAAGGAGAGCTTGCTTATGCGCGCAACGAAGCGGCCCGCGGATTGATAAATGGTACTTTTACGGAAGAAGAAGCCCTTCGCTGGCTGAAAGAATACGGTCTTGCCAATGACCAGACAGCGTTAAAAAACATAAGCTTTATTAAAGCCATGCGGAGTTATATTATCAACTATAATTATGGTCTTGACCTGGTTAAAGAATATATTGATTCAAAAGGAGGAACGGCTGATGCTCCCGGTAAGCGATGGGAAGTTTTCGGATGGTTATTAAGCAATGAAATAACTCCGGCTGAATTGATGGTGGCTAAGCATTGACAGATGCATTTTCATAATCTCTATTTTCTTTACTTAATTTCCTATGAAAGAATTTTGGAATTATAAATTTAATGACAGCGCTGAATTTGTTGATACGTTTGACGAGCTTCCTTTGTGGAGCGCTTCATTCGGCCTGCTGCTGTTAAAACATGTTGAATTAAAACCAAATCAAATTGTTCTTGACATTGGCTCAGGTGCAGGGTTTCCTTTATTTGAACTTGCAGAACGACTTGGAACTTCATGCAAATGTTACGGGCTTGATCCCTGGACAAATGCCAACAACCGGGCAAAAAAGAAAATTCAAAATTATGGAGTAACAAATGTTGAAGTGCTTGAAGGTTCGGCAGATCAAATTCCATTTGACAAAGAAAGTATTGATTTGATTGTTTCCAATCTTGGTATAAATAATTTTGAGAACCCAGATAAAGTTTTCAATGAATGTAATCGTGTTTTGAAACCCGGCAGTAAACTCGCTTTGACAACAAATCTGAACGGCCACTGGAAAGAATTCTATAATATTATGGAAGACACTTTTAAACAGAATGAGAGGCAAGAACTTGTAAAAAAACTCAATGAACACCAGGCACACCGGGGCACAATAAACTCAATTTCAAAATCATTTACAAAGAATGGGTTTAAAATCAGCAATCAAATCGAAGAAAAATTTGAAATGCGCTTTTTAGACGGAACATCATTTTTAAATCATCATTTCGTAAAAGTCGGCTGGCTTTCTTCCTGGCAAAACATAATTAACGAAAATGAATGGGCGACACTTTTTAAGCAACTTGAAAAAAACCTGAACACATTGGCTGACAAATCAGGCGGATTAACTTTGACAGTTCCGATGGCGTTTATAGAAGGAAAAAAAAATGTAACACGCCCTGGTTAGTACTTTGCCGGGACAAAAAACATGATCAAAAAAATTATATTGAAAATATTGATGTGGTCAAGAATGAAAAAGCCCTCCGGCTTTCTCCGGAAGGCTCTTTCAAATTATCTAATCCGCTTGTTAAATTATTCTACTATTACTTTTGATTTCCAGCTACCTGCTACTGATTTTACTTCCAGCATATAAATACCTTTTGAAAGATGAGCTAAATTCAGCTCATAAGTATTCAAACCCGCTGTTCCGGTCACACTTTGTGAAAGAACAACTCTTCCTGAAACATCTGTGAGTTGGAGCACAAGGTCTGTATTTTCATTCACGTCCAAACTTACCGTTACTTTATCATGTGCCGGGTTTGGATAAACAAAGAAGTCAGTAGCTGATGTGGCATAGGTGCCTTCTTCCCTGCAACCGGAAGAGAAGCTCTGCGAACTGGTTCCGGCACTTAAACCACAAGTATTGCTTGCTCTTACCGTTACTGTTCCTGATACGTTGGCTCCCCAGGTCACATCTATATTACTGCTACCCTGACCGGCATCCAGTGTTCCGTTAGAAACTGTCCAGTTATATGCAGGAAGCGGAGTTGCAGGTGTGACACTGAAGTTTACGTATCCTCCACTACACCAAACAGTCGGATTGGCCGTTATTGCACCGGGGTTATTGGGTCTTCCCCAAATGGTGCTGCTGGTTCTCACAGCGCTGGTTGCAGGAGCGCACGCTGCCGAATTGGCTACTACCGTTAAAAATCCGCTGGTGAAACCGGATGACACAGTTAATTGAATGGTAGATCCGCCTTGTCCGGCAAGAGTAGTGCCTGCAGGATTTGTCCAGGTATAGGTTAACCCTCCCTGGGGAGCTACAACAGAATATTGAACAATAGAGCCACAGACGTTAGCCAATGGACCTGTAATACCTGCAGGTTGATTAGGTATTCCCGAAACAACAGTTTTACATTTGGCAGCACTTGCCCCGCAGGCGCTTGTTGTTGTTACACATACAGATGACGATCCGGTAAAAGGTGTCGGGAAGTTCACAGTGATAGACGGACTGTTTGCACCAGAAGCAATTGTTGCATTTGCAGGTACTGACCAGTTATATCCGGACGCCCCGGCTACCGCGGGTACAGAGTACGTTACACCTGTTGATCCTGGACAAATGCTGGATGGGCCGGTCAGGGGTGCGGGCACTGCGGGTACGTTAGTTACGGTCATGCACCTGGGTGCGCTGGTTGAAGAGCCTCCGCAGCTAAGTGCTGCTGTCACACAAAGGCTGCCTCCTGTAAATCCCACAGGATAGGTTACTTGTACATTGGGGGTTCCCTGTCCTACAGTGATCGCTGCGGGTGAGCCGTTCAATGTCCAGATATACATAGAGGCTCCGCCTGAGAGGCCGCAAGCATAATTGGTTACATCATTCGGGCAGGCCACTGCACCGCCTGACGGTGTGATCGTTCCGGGAACGCTTACTTTACCTCTTATAAACACACATTTATTATTGGTGCTTCCGCAGGCGTTAGTTCCCTGCACGCAGATGTTGTAACCTGACTGTCCGCCTGATATTGCACCGAACTGGGCATATATCTGGTTGGTTGCTGTAAGGAACGGTGGTGATGAGAAGGGCCCGCTAATGTTATTGCTGAATAAAATAACTCCTGAACCACTTCCTGTTGTCCATGAGTACTGGATATTAGGCCCGCCTACGGTATTCACGGTAATCAGGGATACGGATGATGCACAGGCTTCTAATGGTGCCCCTGGAGTCCCGACAGTGTTAGCAGGAGTTCCTCCCGTTACAAGGACAGTCAGCGTAGCACATGAGGTGTTTCCGCATAGGTCTTCAATTCGTGCATAGTATGTATGCGTTCCTGCTGAAGGAGTTAAAGACAATGTGGAAGCTGATCCCAGAGCTGCACCTGCACCGCAACCGCCTTCATACCATTTGTAGGTGGATGCCGGTGCATTGCCGAATGCTCCGCCATTTGCAGTGAGCATAATATTTTGTCCTGCACAAATTTCATTGTTTGCATCATCGGATGTAACGGTTGAGGGTGCTGTTGCTATCGTATATAAAGACACAGCCGCACTGCCGCTAAGGTCCCCTGCAATGGAACTACAATTCGCATCCGCCATTGATGTTATGGTATAGGTAGTTAGGGATGATGGAGAAACATTAACTGTGATGGTAGGTGCTGTACCGCTGAATGGTATCGCCCCGGGGGTTAATGTTCCGCTGATTGTACCTGAACCTGTTGCAGCAATGCTCAATGTTGCCGAACCTGACGGACAGATGGTTTGTGTTCCGCTCAATACTCCTGTCGGACGGTCATTAACATTTACTGTATAGCTTCCTGTTAAATCACCGGCAGTTGAAGTGCAGTTACCATCAGCTAATGTTGCAACTGAATAGGTAGTGTTTGAAGAAGGAGTAACACTCACACTGATAGTCGGTGCTGTTCCGCTGAAAGGAATTGCGCCCGGTGATAATGTTCCGCTGATAGTTGCTGAACCGGTTACTGCAATGCTGATAGAAGAACTTCCGCCATCACAAATAGTTGATGAGCCGCTAAGAGAAGCGGTGGGACGTGCGTTGACGGTTAAGGTTGCCTGGTTCGAATTAGAGCTGCCATTAATATTGGTTATTACCGCGCGGTATTTATAAGTATTCATTGCAGTATTAACACCAGATAAACTCAACGTTCCTGTAGTTACACCACTATACATTCCCGTATTGTTTAAATTGGTAAACCCACCTCCATTATCTTCCTGCCATTGTATAGATGGTACGGGAGAAGAAGTCGTAGAAACCGAGTAGCTTGTTCCGTCATTGTCACATACAATGGTACTGGAAGGATTAGAAGCAACTGAAATTGTATTAGGTTCTCCCACTTGAAATTCGCTGAACGAGGTAAGCCCGGTACTTTGCGTGCTGGTGGAAGTACGGGTGCCTGTAGTTGTTGTTGCCCATGACGAAGGATCATATTTTCTCACCACGTAGCTTGCTGTAGCGCCAGTCGCTTCACCTGCGGAAAAATTAAAGGTGGCGCTTGCATTACTCATGGTAAAACCACCGGCAGCAGTCATAGTCCAGTACCTGTTAGCTCTTGCACTTTGATTTATGCCTGACGAATTGCTGATGGGAATATTCTCACTGGTGTTTGTTCCGGCATTTGTGAATGCAGTAACATTTCCTGTGGTGGTAACATTCAGACTTGCCAATTGAACAGGTGCATATACGGTAGCATCTCCGACTTCAAATGTTTTACTCTGTCCGCTACCGGTATTAAATCCTTTTTGCAGGTTGCCAACCACATGTCCTGCCGTGCGGGTTACACTTCCTCCGGCAGCAATAACAACTCTTAATGAAGCAGTTGTTATATTACCACCATTAAGTGTGAGTGTTCCATTTACACTAAGGTTATTGGTAACCAGGGAAAGAGCGGGAGAATTTGCAGCACTGATGGTCACATTATTAAATGCTACAGGCGAGTTGCATTTAAACGTAAGTCCTGCACCAGTTGAAGCGTTTCCGAATTGAATAGAGCCGCCTGTAATTGTTTTAGTACCTCCACTTACAATCACAATGTCATTACCGGTGCTGGTGTTGATATCCTGTAAAATAATGGAACCGTTGGTAATGTTGAGATTCGCAGCCGTGGTAGCATTAAAAGTAGCTGTAGCGCTTGCATTCCCGTTTTTATTGAGAGTAGTCGTTCCGCCTGACATGGTGAGGCTTCCTCCACTGATCACTAACCTGGAAGCAACATTCAGCGTACCTCCCTGGACAGTCATCGTACCAGTAGATCCCACAGTCAAACTGTTTCCGGATGCCCCGCCTACTGTCATCGTTCCATTCACAATATTCAAATCACCATTCATAGTAAGAGACCCGTTGCTTCCGTAGTTTGAAATGGCACTTGCACTATTTAAAACGTAAGCGGCTGTGGAAGGAACTGTAACGGAGCCGCTGAATGGTGCAATAGTGGATGCACTTGAAAGTTTAAACGTACCCGTACCAATGGTGCCCAGGCCACCTGAACTCATTGTAATAAGTCCGGTACAATTCACCTCAGCAGCTTTTAAACTCTTGGCAAGTACAACGGTAGTAAAATTAGTTGTTCCTGTTCCACTGACTGAAACAGATCCTGCCTGGTTAAATGTTGTAGCTGCTGTTGCCGTAATGATAGCATTGTTTGAAATATTACCTCCGATAGAAACAGCTGTTCCAAGTGTAAGGGTAGAAGCTGATCTTGTATTTGTAAGATTATTTAGTTGCTGTAAACCAGTGGTAAATGAAATGTTTCCGGTGATTGCTCCGCTGCCTGCAACAGTAAGGTTGGAAGCTGTTGTACCGCCTATTGTACCTGCAGTTGATGTTATTGCTCCATTAAGTGTTAACGTATTTGAAGCAATATTCAATGAACCTGAAGTCAGCGTGGTGGTGCCGTTTACTGTTGGCGATGCACTTAGTGTAACTCCTCCTGATTTATTGATGGTAAGACCTCCCAGGTTGCTTGCACCGGAAGGAAGTTCATTGGCTGTATTTACAGCGGTGGTGCCGGTATAGATCACACTTACTGTGGGGCTGAAAGTTGGAACGGCACTAAGTGTTCCCACATCCCGGCTGATAGTCGAACCATTATTCATAGTTAGCAAAGCGCCATTGGTAAAGGTTCCTGTTGTAAGTATCAGTGTTGATCCTGTTCCGAATGCTGTTGCCTGGGTGAGTGTGACGGCATTCGTATTACTGATGGTAACTGATCCGCCAGATGTGAGGGCGGCAGGAAGGCCGGTACCTGTATTCATAGCAGTACCTGAAACGTGCGTATAAATATAATCAGCGGCTGCATTAAAAGCCCGCGTAGTTAACTGTATGTTTCCTGAATTCGTTCCTGCAGCCACAATTCCGGCTGTGCTTCGGATAATGATAGTGGCACCGGAATTTAAAGTAAATGTTGAAAGTCCGCTGGCTACCGTTGAAAGTGTCTGGCTGCCTGAAGAGCCGCAATCAAAAGTTCCGCCTGACAATACGGAAATGGCTCCCGCAGTGCTGGATGATCCAATAAAAATCTGGCCGCCCATGTTTAAGGTCGCACCTGAATTAATGGTAAACGTTCCATACCTGATCCACAGGGAACCTGTGGTTCCGCTTGTATAGGAAGTATAGATGCCGGTTTCACTCAGCGTTGTCTTTGTTCCAGCTGAAGCAGCGAGTCCTGTTGCAGTGAATATCAGGTTATCAATTGACAGCGTGCTGCTTGTTGAGTTATCCGACCAATACCCGTATATTCTTACCTTAAGATTGGAAATATTATTTGCTCCTGACCCCAGCGTAAATAAATTATCTGAATACCATGAACCACCAAAAGTAGTTTGACTTCCAACATTCGTGTAGACTGTTCCTCCGTCAGTGCTATAGGTTACCCCGAACGAAGGAGCAACTAAAATACCACCATCTACGGGAAAAGCATCAAAATTCAGGCGTATTCCGCTAAAGCCTGTAGTATTAATTGTAAATTGATAATAAGTGGTGATACCTGTTCCGGCTGAAGAGGAAGATGACCAGCCACCTGCTCTCATAGCTGAACCATCAGCAGTGCCACTATACACATCAAGCCCCGCACCGGCTCTCCTGCTTGTAGTTGTGCTTACTCCGCCAAACTTTCCATCAAAGGTATTACCCGTATTGATTTGTTGTTCAACAGTAGTTTCTAATGTTGTTCTTGTGGTATTATTCTCAAAATCCCAGTAAGCTATAGGTAAACCCGCGGTACCGCTCCATTGTGCTTTTACAGGGCTAACATTGGCCATATTGAAAAACGCCAGAGTAATAAGAACAAACGCGAACTTGATTCTGTTGAGATAATGTTTTTTCTTAATTAGGGTTTTCTTAAAATTTTCCGGGAGCAACAGATCTTCCATTAGTTGATTATTGTTTTTGTTTTTCATAATAAAATGGGTTTTATTAATTAGAAGCAGAGAAATAATTTTATTTTCATGAAATTTCAAAATGATTATTCAATGTACGGGAGAGCATTTGGGTTATCTGCGGGTTAATAGCAGCCACCAAACAATTTCTGCCGCACAGGTATAAAAAAATAAAAAATATAATTTTAAGATACTTTGATTGCATCAAATTTTCATAAAATGGGGTTTATTAAAAATTTAACAGTGAACAAGGTAAAGAAAAAAAATTACACTGAAATAATTTTTATCATTTATTTTTTAACTTTTGGGTGAACAACCTGAAAACAGGGGTGAATATTTAGAAAGTTGCATCTGGAGCCGGCATTACGGAAGTACGAGGCCTCCGAATCCTGAGCGCATCAATTATTCTTTCTAAGTTCAATTCTTTTTCATATAATTTCTGATAAAATGGATATGCCGGAATAATTTGTTTTCTAAATGAAAAGGTATGAAAGAAATAAAAATTAAAAAAATTCACTGGGACGCAACCGCCCACAGTTCCGTGAATAAACGTTGGTTAAATTTGCATTTTGTGTTTGAAATTGGTTGTTGCATTATCTCGTTATACATTAGGAATTCTGATGAACAGTTCTTTAATGCTTATACAAACGGAGATGCCGAAAACCGAACAGAGTAGGAGGAACTAAATAAAATAAAACAATGAAAAGATTATTGCCCTTTATCGTTTTAATTCTCATGATATCTTTCGTGAATGCGCAACCCTGCAAAACTGTAAAGCCCGGAATGACCAAACCAGAAGTAACTAAATTGGCTGGACAACCAACAAGTATTGATGTTCTTGGTGTTGATAACGGAACGGACACTTTAGCTCTTTGGAATTATGAAAATCAACAGGTAGTTTTTCATGGAAATAAAGTTGACAGAGTTAAAACTGATGTAAAAAAAGAAAATGAAATGGCAAAAGAGATGATGGATGGTAAAATGACTAAAGAGGAATATGCAGAGCGTGTAGAAAAACTTGACAAAGAGGGATGCAAATAAATTTCGGCTGAACTCCAAACAACACAAATTCTAATAAGCAGCTGGCTTCTTGGCTTCACCAGGATCACAGCTCCCATCAGATTGCAATAATAGACTTAGTTAACTTGTATCAATCTGCCGATACAAGAAATCTTTGATACAAAAAAATATTCAGTAAAATCAATTCAAACCCATATACAGCATCTTCAATTGGAATTGTTAATAAACGAATTCCGAGATTTTCAGCATTGTTGTATAAAACAACCGGCTCTTCTAATCCGGTTCCTGTAAGGATTCCATTAACAATAAAAAATGGAATAAGTAGTACCCCATAAACAGAAAACAGTTGTGAAAGCCACTCCACTTTAAAATAGAATTTGATTGTTAACAGCAAAATGGCTGTGCTGATACACGTAACAGCAGTATAGCTTTTATCCAGGTAAATTATTCCCGTTAAAAGCAGTATGAGCGAGAAACATAAAATAAAATAAAATTCAGTTTTTTGATTCCATTGAATTTTTAAAAAGATTGTTGAGCAGTGATAAGTAAATAAGCAGGAAAAGGGAATGCACACAAAAAATAATAGCTCTTCAAGAGGTAAATTGTAAATATTTAATCCAAGAGTATAATCTGGGTTAAAGCTCCAGATGCCTTTTGCAGTAAAGATTGCATCCCAAATTAAAAATAGAATTGTAATAGCAATATTTGCTTTTATAAAAGCGAAAAACTTTTCATTAAACTTAATCTTAGGATGGAAGGAAAAAATGAACGGAACGGTAACCGAACACAAATTCACTAAGAGGTAAGTCCATTTCATGTATCTAAAAGTGAATTACTTTTTCTTAAATACTTAAATGGAACCCATAGCATTCCAAAACATGCACCGTATTCTTTGCCTAAATGTTTGTGATGAGTTTTGTGTGCTCTTCGGATGGCTTTGAAGTAAAAGTTATCAGTATTCCGGAAAATTTTAAAGCGCTGATGAATGAAAATATCATGCACCAGGAAATATGTTAATCCGTAAATGGTAATTCCTAAGCCAATCCAGAAAAGAAAATTGAACTGCTGCTGCCTTCCAAAATATAAACATATTATACCCGGTAAAGCGAAAATTAAAAAGAAAAAATCGTTGTGTTCAAAAAATCCCTTACTCTCTTTTTTGTGATGGTCTTTATGCAGCATCCAAAGGATACCATGCATGATATACTTGTGGGTAAACCATGCTACGCTTTCCATAGCTATAAATGCAGTAATAGTGATTAATAAATTTATCATGTAAAATAATTTAGTTTAATTTTTTCTTCAGTCTCCAAAGGTAAATTCAATTTAGTTTTGCTATCTAAATGTGCAACAACTCTGTCAAAGCATTTTTTGAATCTTTTTCCTTCATAGCTAAATTGATTTTAAATAGTCTTTAATAATTGTTTTCAGTTGCCCGTCTTCTATTGTGTTCAATTTGCTCAGCAGAAAAGTTTTATCCTCTTTGATATTCTCATCGTATTGTAAGAATGCAGGGGAATTTATTTGGATAGTAAGTCGAAGATACCGCAATTCAGGGTTTGAAATATCGGTGCTGATTGCTGATTCAAGAATTTTTTTTCCATTAATAAAGGAATTCAATTTTGAAACAGGGTTAAAATAATATTTTGCCATTAACATTTTGCCGGCACCCTGATAGCCTTTAACTAATGCATTGCCATTATCTGTTTCGCTCGCCTTGATCAGTTGCTGTGCCTTATCTTCAGAAGTCGCAGCACCAATATAAAGTTCTCTCAAAAGAACAACATTAGGTTCACCATAAATAATTCCCGTAAAAATAAAGAGCATTAGCAGTTTCATGTTACAATAGATTCAATTGAAGTTTTAAATTTGATTTAAAAATTAACATAAACTTTTCATAACCGGGAACACGTACGGACAAAGCCATAAATTGAATATACAGGAGAACGAAACCGTTTGTTTAAAAATAAAATTCTCAACGAAAAACTGGTGCTGTATTTTTTCGTTGTAATCTGGGCTGCATTCAATTGAAAGTTCATCAAATAGTTGCTTCATATCTTCTCTCCTTTAATATGTCATTAAGTAAGCCGGCAGCAATTTTTCCGGATATAATTGCAGGCGGCACTCCCGGACCCGGCACTGTGAGTTGTCCCGAATAGAAAAGGTTTTTAATTTTTTTGTTTTTGATTTTAGGTTTCATCACTGCTGTTTGCATCAGCGTATTCGCTAGCCCGTAAGCGTTTCCTTTGTATGAATTGTAGTCGTTTAAAAAATCACTTATGCAATAGCTATTTTTGTAAATAATATTTTCACGAAATGATTCATTAAAAATATTTTCAATTCGGTTCAGCATCAGGTTGAAATATTTTTCACGGATTTCTTCTGAGTCAGTAAGGCCGGAAGCTACGGGCATAAGCAGAAATATATTTTCGCAACCTTCGGGTGCAACCGTTGCGTCAGTTCTTGACGGACAACACATATAAAAAAGTGGTCGCGTAGGATATTGAGGCGTTTTGTAAATCTCTTCAGAATGCTGCTGCAGATTTTCATCAAAAAATAAAGTATGATGATTGAAAGAATTTACTTTCCTGTTTAACCCCAGGTAGAAGACGAGGCTTGATGGGGCAAATGTTTTTTTCTCCCAATACTTTTCCACGTAATTTCTTTTTGATTCACTGAGCAAATCGTTTTCTACATGATGATAATCAGCTGCTGCAATTACTCCATCGCAATTAAAATTGCTTTTATTTATTGTTACAGAAACCACTTCATTGTTTTCAGTATTTATTTTTTGAACCGGTGCATTGAAATAAAACTTCACACCCAACGATTCTGCAAGCTGAACAAAGGCTGCAACTACACTTCCAAAACCGCCCTGCGGATACCATGTTCCGAGTTTCAACCCGGCATAATTCATCAGGCTGTACAATGCAGGAGTTTCCTGCGGCATTGCGCCTAAAAACAAAACAGGGAATTCCATCAATGCAATCAGCTTTTCATTTTTAAAATATTTCCTTATGTGCTTACTGAAAGAAGAAAAAATCTGCAAACGCATCACTCCTTTTACTACATCAGCAGTTGCAAATTCCATCAATGAAAGTGAAGGTTTGTAAACCAATGATTTCATTCCCGTTATGTATTTGAATTCTGCTTCCAGCATGAATGCCTTTAATTGTTCCGCACTTCCTGTTTCCACACTTTCAAACCAAGCGCAGAGTTCTTCAAAGTTTTCCGGTATATGAACTATTTCATTTTTAGAGAACACCATGTCAAATGCCGGTTGCAGTAGTTCGGGCTTGTAGAAGTCGGATACTTTATGATTGAAGTCGGAAAAAAATCTTTCATACACATCAGGCATCCAATACCAGCTTGGGCCCATGTCAAATACAAAACCGTTGTCCGTTTTCAATTGTCTTGCCCTGCCACCGGGAGCATCATTTTTTTCAAACAAATGCACATCATGACCTGCCTGGGCCAGGTAACATGCGGCACTTAACCCTGAAAAACCCGAACCAATGACTGCAATGACTGACATTTTATGTATAGATATTATTTTATTTATTTAGACAACTATTTAATGATTGATTTCAATTCTGCTACTGAGTTCAAAAGGGAAAAATTTTTGTGAGACTTAATGCCTGGCAAACGGCCTGGTTGTGTTGCGGCAAAAATTTTCTGCGATGGACAGCTTTTAATGATGTTTAATGCATATTCCTTATCTGACGCATCATCATCCTTTGAAACAAGAAAAAAAAGCAGGTTACCTGGCTTTAGTTGCCTGACTGCATGCTTTACAGAATCTATGGGAACATTGCTTCCCAAATAAGTGCAGCGGTGTCCGGCATTCCGTATTAAATAATTTGCCATCAGCAATCCTGTCTCATGAAATTCATTTTCAGGTAAAAACAGAATCCAGTGGTTTTTTGAGTTTTCATTCACCGGGAGCAAGTCAATGATGCTATTCAGCTTTTGCCTGATGAGGTTGCATATAAAATGCTCTTGTGCAGGTATAATTCCCCCGGCCGCCCATATTACACCAAGTCGTTGCAAAAAAGGATAAACTACTTTTAAATAAGCTCCTCCTGCTCCATATTGCAACGCAGCCCTCGAAAATACCTTGTCAAAAAGTGATTCGCTGAATTCGAGCGAAGCAGCGACCAATTGCGAAACAAGAAATTCATCTCCATTTATTTTCTTCTCTGATTGTTTTTTAATCAGCTCATGCAATTTCGAATCGGGCATCGAACACAACTCAGAGATTTTGTATTCCGAATTCATTAAACCCGCAATGTTCAGCAACCGTCTTAGCTGGTTGCCGTTGTAGTAGCGGGTGTTCCCTTCGCTCCGGCCAGGATTCAGGGCATTGTATCTTTTTTCCCAGGCCCTTATGCTGTGAACATTTACACCTGAATATTGCTGAAGTTGAGAAATGGTGAAAAAGTTCATTTGTCTAATTTCATGCAAATATAATTAGACAAAATGAATTTTGCAAAATTTGCTGAAAACTATTTTCGATTCAAGCCATTAGTTTTGCTTATTTACTTCAATTGACTGCTTAAGGGGTTGCAGAAAAGCGAAAATTTTGGTACTTTCGTTTCGCATTAATTCTCATTATGAGAAATTTTAACGCTCCGAATAAACAATAGAGTTAATTCAATCAATAACCATGTCAAAACAAAACCATAAATCAATAATAGCGATTTTAGTTTTCTGTTTAATATTTTTAAAATCTGTTTCGCAAAATGGATGGCAATATCTTCTAAATGCTCCGGTTCCCACGATTGGCAGATTTGAAGATGTTTATCTTATAAATGATTCTACCGGTTGGGCTGTTGACGGAGATGGTGAAATATTCAAAACATCTGATTTCGGAAATTCGTGGAGTTTACAGATGGATACAACCCAGTATCTCCGGAGCATTGAATTTATTAATGACAGCATTGGTTTTGCCGGCTCATTGGATTCCGCAGTTTATAAAACTACCAATGCCGGAACAACATGGAATCGTATTGACCAGAACTTTCCGCAAGCGGTTCCCGGTATTTGCGGAATCAGCCATAATGGAAATAATATTTTGATGGTAGGGCAATGGAGTGAACCGGCATATTTACTGCGATCAGCTGATGGAGGTTTAACATGGACATTCCAGGATATGTCTTTTATTGCAAATACCCTGGTTGATTGTTGGTATAAAACGGCTGATACAGTGTTTGTAAGCGGTGAAAGCAATATCAATAATGCAGGTTTAATATTAAGGTCATCAGATGGTGGGTTGTCCTGGCAACAGGTAACTCAACCTAACATTCCCGCAGGGTGTGCATGGAAAATGCAATTTACTTCTGATTCTATCGGGTATGCATCACTATGGGAATATGGCGTAAATATTACGCACATTCTGAAAACAAATGACGGAGGAGCAAGTTTCCAGCTTATTATTGCTCTCAATCAGAATATTAACGTTGAAGGAATCGGGTTCATTAATGATTCGATTGGATGGATGGGTGGGTATAGTCCTGGAATGTATCAGACCAATGATGGAGGAATTACATGGACTTTTATAAACATTGGCGACAACATAAACAGGTATTTTATTCTCAAAGAAAATTTAGGATACGCTGCAGGGGCAAGCATATATAAATTCACAGGTTTAACTACATCAATTAATAAGCCGCCAATGATAAAGCATGTTGTCCATTCGCTTGAAGTTTTCCCGAATCCTTCCTCTGTTCAAACAAATATCAGGGTTATCATTAATAAAAATACAATGACAGTATTGGAAATTTATAATTTGAATGGAAAATTTTTAAAACAAATTTTCAGAGGGCATCTGAATAAAGGCACATCTAATTATTTGTTAGATAATAAAGATTTCTCATCAGGAGAATACATTGTTGTCCTGAGAACTAATGAGCATTTGATTAGAAAACAATTTCTAATAAATTGAAAATAGTTCTCTAAAACCTGTGAAATACGGATATAACAAAACCGTGCATAACAAAAAAAAGAAGTAATCTTCGGCATTGATCTTCATTTCAGAACTTCGATTTCCTGATATTTTAATAATTTTGATATTGTTTGACGGCTTTTCTTTTTTGTCGGTCATTCATATTTAAAAATAAATTATAATGAAAAAGATTGCTGTTTTAATCTTCTTTTTAACCGCATACAATGCTGCAACAGCGCAAACACCCACATGGGCAGATAATATCGCATGCATACTGTACACGCGTTGTACAAGCTGTCATCATACAGGAGGAATTGCCCCCTTTCCATTAATGGATTACAATGACGCTTATAATAACAGGAACAATATCATGATGAATGTAATCAACGGCATAATGCCTCCGTGGCCTCCCGATAAAAATTACCAGGAGTATGCACATGAACGTGTATTGTCGCAGCAGGAAGTTGATCTCATTACCGATTGGGTTAATAATAATGCTCCCATGGGAAATATCTCAAATGCACCGGCCCCACCTGTATATAATGGTATTGCGCAAATAGCCAATCCTGATCTCAGTGTGATCATGCCTGCTTATACTGTTCCCGTTATAACAAGCGACTTGTACCGGTGTTTTGTAATTCCGAATGTAAATACAGCGGATGAATTTATAACGGCACTGGAAGTGCTGCCAGGCAACAGCCAGGTAGTGCATCATGTGCTTGTATTTTCTGATACTTCTCAGACCTGCATCAACCTTGACCTTGCAGATCCCGGCCCGGGTTATACAAACTTTGGCGGGGTGGGAAGCACTACAGCCATGCTTTTGGGAGCATGGGTTCCGGGTTCGCAGGTGTATTATCCCCCGCAAAACATGGGTATGTTTCTTAACGCAAACTCACACATTATTTTACAGGTTCATTACCCGCTCGGTTCCAGCGGGCAGGTTGACTCCACTCGTGTTAATATGGAGATCACTAACAATCCTGCCACACGGAGCATTTATATTTACCCGATATTAAATCATTATGCGACCATGACCAACGGGCCTTTATTTATTCCCGCTGATTCCGTTAAAACATTTCATGAGCAATATACCATGCCTGTTGACGCCACCTTCCTCACTGTTGCTCCCCACATGCATCTTATCGGCACTTCTATTATTTCCTATGGCGTCAGCCCTGCCGGGGATACTATAAAATTTATAAACATTCCCGAATGGGATTTTCATTGGCAGGGCGGCTATTCTTTTCGCCAGCCTTTTAAAATTCCAGCTTCTACCATTTTACATGCCACTGCCGTATATGATAATACAGTTAATAACCCGCACAATCCGAACAATCCGCCTGCAGATATATATGAAGGCGAAGCAACGACTGATGAAATGATGCTGGTTTATTTCTATTTTACTGCCTACCAGGCGGGGGATCAAAATATTGTTATAGATACTTCAACGGCTGTTCAGACATACAATAATTGCAGTTTTGCTCTGAATGTAAATACCGGCAATGTACCTTCAAACGGGCTGTATATTTATCCGAACCCGGCAAAAAATAATATCAAAATTTATTTACCGTTTAATGAACCCTGCGTTATATCCATTTATACCAGCGAAGGCAAAAAGCTTCATAGTTTTAAAAATAATCCGTCATCAGCCGTCATAGATGCTCAACTACATATTCCGGGGGTTTATCTTATTAAAGTATTGTATGACGAACACACCTTTACACAAAAGTTTGTAATTACAGAATAAAAAAAGAGGCAATCTGCTCATCCTTTCCTTTCTTAATTACTTTATCTTCGCTATCCGTTTCACGCAATAAATTATTCATCTATGCTTGATATTGTTATTGAAGCCCGTGATACCGCCATCAGTAAATCCATGAAGGTTAAGCGCATTCTTCCATTCCGGTCGAGGCGGATGGTAGGTCCGTTTATTTTTATGGATCATGCCGGGCCGGTTGTGGAAGTTCCTTCCGTGCCATCAGCGCTGGATGTGTTGCCGCATCCGCACATCGGGCTATCCACTGTAAGTTATCTTTTTGGCGGGCAGGTAACGCACCGTGACAGTTTAGGTGTGGAACAGATCATTCGTCCCGGTGAAGTAAACTGGATGACAGCCGGCAGCGGCATTGCTCACTCTGAAAGGTTTGAAGATCCTGCTGCACTCGCAGGAGGGGACGTGGAAATGATACAAACCTGGGTGGCGCTGCCCGAAAAAGACGAAGAAGCCGCTCCTTCTTTTAATAACTATAAGCCCGACCGGTTACCTGTCTTTACTGACAAAGGTGTGTGGATGAGGCTCATTGCAGGTAACGCTTACGGGCTTGCTAACGATGTAAAAACAAGCTCCCCCCTCTTTTACCTGCATGTAACGCTTCAGCAGGATGCCGCTTTTGGCCTGCCGGAAGAACATTCCGAGCGCGGTTTTTATATTGTAAAAGGCAGTGTTGAAGTATCCGGGTTGGTTTATCATAAAGGGCAGATGCTGGTGTTCAGCAAAGGCGCTGACCCGTTGATCACTGCAAAAGAAAATACCACGCTGATGCTTTTGGGAGGAGAACCGCTCGGTGAAAGACACATCTGGTGGAATTTTGTTTCTTCCCGCAGGGAACGTATTGAACAGGCTAAAGAAGACTGGACACAGGGCCGCATACTCCTGCCTCCCACCGACAATAAAGAGTTCATTCCGCTGCCGGAAGATAAGCATCACCCTGCTGGCGCTGCGCCAAAACCGGAACCGCTTTCATAGTGCAGGTAATAATTTAAACCCTGCTCGCAATAACAGAAATTCAAAAAGAAAAATTACTTTCGCTTAAAGTAAAAACAACTAGTTCCTAAAGCTGCCTTGAGACACAAGCGGATGTTTTTATTTCAACCACTGAAGCAAATCGTTGAACATTTCATTGCTGATGGTATGTTCTTCCGGGTATTCCTTATAAGAAAAATTGATGTTCAGTGTTTTCAAAAATGCAGCCGCTTCTCTTGCATTTTGAACCGGTAACACGCTGTCCTTAGTACCGTGCGAAATAAAAATTTTCAGCTTTTGCAGTTTATCTTTTGCTGCAATGAACGGTTTTATTTCTTCAATCAATCTTCCGCTCATTATGGCAATCCCTTTCACCAAATCAGGTCGTGTTAGTGCGATGCTATAGCTCATGATGGCCCCCTGGCTGAAACCGCACAAATAAATTTCGTTCGGACCGGCTGAATATTTATCTTTTACCTGTGATATAAATTTTATCAAGGTTGCCCTGCTCTTTTCCTCCTCCGCAAAATTGTAAACCGGTTTGCCTGTGGAGAAATCAAGATGGTACCATGCGTAACTATTGCCTCCCAAGGTGATGGGCGCTCTTGCGGAAATCACCAGGTATTTTTCCGGCAAATGATCAGCGAATGAAAATAAATCTTCTTCATTGCTTCCTACTCCATGCAATAAAATAATCAGCGGTGGATGTGCTGATTTTATTTTTGGTTCTCTCACTAAGTAATGAAGAACACTTGTTGTGTCGCCTGCTTTTGCTGCCGGAATCATTAATCTAAAAAATAAAATGGTTGCTAATAATAATTTCATGCTCACTTATACCCTGTCAATTTTTTACTGATGTCATGGTTAATGAGCCTGTCAATGGCTCTGTCGCCTGATCAATAAAATGCTCCGGCATTCCTTCCATGCCGGTAATCTGCTCTTCAAAATCGTGCCGGTGCGGTTCACCAGGCGAGGCGGATATTTTTTTCGCTTCCTCTTCTTTTACCCTGAATATTTTTGAACAGCTCATTCAAGGGTTACGAAGATAAATAAAAAGAGACTATTGTAAATCTTTATCACGGATAGCAGTAAGAATTAAAACCCAAAGCCATTCACTTTGATTTTCTTAACTTTGCAAAATGAAAAGGCCGCGAAGTACTGAAACATCAGAATTTAATTCCGAATTAAAACTAAAGGGCTTTAAGGTTTATGAAATAGACAGCGAGGCTAATGCAGGTCATAATTATAGCCGTAAGGATTTTTATAAAATAAATATAACAACAGGAAAATTTATATTTCATTATGCTGACAGGAGCTTAGAAACAGATGATACGTTTTTATTTTTTGGCAATCCGCATGTTCCTTACTCCTGTGAAGGCGTTTCAAAAAAATTCTATGGCTATACCTGTATATTTACTGAAGACTTTTTAAAGTCAGGCGGGCGCTCTGAGAGCCTTCAACAATCTCCCTTATTTAAACTTGGAGGCACACCCGTTTTAAAAATAGATAAAGAGCAAAAGGAGTTCATCACTTCTGTATTTAAAAGAATGATTAAAGAACAGGAAAATGATTATGCCTTTAAAGATGAGCTGATACGTAACTATATTTACCTTATCATTCACGAGGCTGTAAAATTGCAGCCTACAGAAAATTTTTCAAAACAGAAAAATGCTGCGCAACGGATTACAGCCGTGTTTCTTGAATTGCTGGAACGGCAGTTCCCTATTGAAAGCCCAGATCGTCCATTGGAATTAAAAACGGCACAGGATTATGCAAAGAATTTGTACGTGCATGTCAACCATTTAAACAGTTCAGTAAAGGAAGTGACAGGCAAACCGACTACTACTCATATTGGAGACAGAATTATCAGCGAAGCAAAAGCACTCCTCCAACATACAGATTGGAATATTTCAGACATTGCTTATGCACTTGGCTTTGAATATCCTACCTACTTTAATAACTTTTTTAAAAAGAAAACCGGCAATATACCCAAATCGTTAAGGGCTGCCCATCTTTGATTTTTATACTTTTTACTTTCTTTTTCGTTATCTCTGCCTGAAGGGTTAGTGTGATCTTTGCACTTGAAAAACAAGCGGTCATTTTTGATAATCATAAAAAATAGTTTAAAAAAAATCATATGGACAATACAGGAGAAGATACTTCAAGAAGAAAATTTATTCAGCATTCTGCAATGTTGAGTGCAGGAATTATTCTTGCAAGCTCAACTAAATTTTTTGCAGGGAACAATGATAAAGTGCTACATAAAGGAAAAAACAAAATGAAAAAAAGAAAACTTGGAAAATTAGAAGTCTCGGAATTAGGAGCAGGTTGTATGAGTATCATGGCTAACTACGGTCCTCCTGCAGAAAGAAAACAGGGAATCAATGTTATTCGTACAGCTTATGAAAAAGGCGTTACGTTTTTTGATACGGCAGAAGTTTATGGGCCTTATACAGACGAAGAACTTGTCGGAGAAGCGCTGGCACCTATCCGTGAAAAAGTTGTTATAGGAACAAAATTTGGTTTTGATATAGAAGCCGGTGGATTAAATAGCCAACCGGATCACATCAGGAAAGTGGTTGAAGGATCGCTCAAGCGCCTTAAAACTGACAGGATTGATCTTTACTATCAGCATCGGGTTGACCCAAAAGTGCCAATCGAAGATGTGGCTGGTGTTATTAAAGAACTAATAAATGAAGGTAAAGTTTTGCACTTCGGACTCTCGGAGGCGAGTGCAAAAACAATCCGCAGGGCTCATGCAGTGCAACCTGTAACGGCAGTACAAACTGAATACTCTTTTATGGAAAGAGATGTGGAGAAGAATAACGTGCTCAAGACTTGCGAGGAGCTTGGAATCGGCTTCGTCCCGTGGGGACCCGTTGGAATGGGTTATCTCACCGGAAGAATGGATGGTAATACAAAACTCGACCCTAAAACAGATCTTCGTTCAGGGTTCGACCGTTTTACTCCTGGAAACTTAGCCGCAAATATGCCGGTGGTGGATTTGCTCAAAAAATTTGCAGAAAAAAAGAATGCAACACCTTCTCAAGTTGCACTTGCATGGCTGCTTGCGCAGAAACCATTCATTGTTCCAATTCCGGGAACACGCAACCCTGATCACCTTGAAGAGAACTTAGGTGCAATTAATGTTCAACTAACGGCTGCTGATCTTAACGAACTGGAAACTGCTTTTTCTAAAATCACAGTGCACGGAGGACGAATGAATGAAATGCAAATGCAGGCTGTTGATCAAACAAATTAATATCTGACTTATAAGACAAAAAAAAATCATGGAAAAAAGTAAAGTATGGTTGATTACCGGTGCAAGTAGTGGTAGGTTTAGAAATTTCTAAATCAGCACTTGCAGCAGGTTACAAAGTTGTAGCCACAGGGAGAAATGCAGAGAAAGTATCTAACGCTATCGGAGCAAAATCGGATAATCTATTAGTCTTGAAAATGGATGTCGTTAACCCAAAAGAAATTGAGGCGGCTATCAAATCAACAATTGATAAGTTTGGAACTATTGATGTATTAGTAAATAACGCAGGCAATTTTTATGCAGGCTTTTTTGAAGAATTAAGTCAAAGAGAAATTGAACTTCAAATAACTACAACTTTATATGGCCCAATGAATGTAACCCGTGTTGTTCTGCCCCTAATGAGAAAAAATCATAAAGGGCATATTATCACTATTTCATCAACCGTGGGAATTACTGGTAGTGTTTATTGTTCAGCGTATGCCGCTTCAAAGTGTGTTGAAGGTTGGATGGAATCTTTAGCATTGGAAGTAGCTTCATTCGGTATCAAAACTACTATTGTAGAACCCGGATTTTTCAGAACAAGTTTATTGGAACCATCTTCTACAAACTGGTCAGAAACCTTTATCGAAGACTACGCATCACAAAATGCAGAACTCCGTCCCTGGTGGAATAGTATGAGTGGAAAACAAGGTGGTGATCCTGCTAAATTAGCAGACGCCTTAATTAAGATTGCAAATGAAAATGAACCACCAAAACGTTGGTTAGCGGGCGCAGATGCGATTGCTACGGCAGAACAAAAAGTTGCTGAATTTCAAAAACAAATCAATGCTTACCGGGAGTTGTCTTCTTCTTTGGCTATTGTTTAACCATTTTCTACCCCCCGATTGCCCTCGCCCTGTCCTCCGCGTTAGCCTGTGTATCGGAGACAAGGATGCGTCAGGAAAAACCTCCTTAAAACATCGCAGCCACTTTATTCAAAAAAGAAAGCACTGCCGGTTGGGCTTCAGCGGTTGTTGAATTCTTTTTCTTTTTACGGGCGGTTTTCAGCAGCATGTCAAATTGAAAGAACTGCTGCCGTCTATTCTTTTATAAACTTCCTCACTTCATTTCCTGCTTTTAGAAAATAAATGCCGGTGGATAAGTTTAAAGTTGAAAGTTTAAAATTTAAAGCCGGTGCTGTGATTTTTGTTGTGGAAAGCAGTTTTCCTAACACATCGGTTAGCAGAATTTCATCACCCGCTTTGAAATGATAAACAATAATAACATACTCATTTGCCGGATTGGGATAAATGGAAAATGGAAAATGGGTATCGGGTAACTGGGTAACTGAAGTGGTAAGTGTGCTGTCGCAGAATTTTATGATCCAGTAATCCATTGAGCCATTCCAGTTGCTTTGAGTTTTGTGTCCGCCTATTATGCCATTGTTATCGTTAACTATTACATAGCACAGGTCTTCTGACTGTATGCCGGCTCCCCGGTGCACTTTTCCATTTATTAAAAGTGTTTTATCCCATTGCTTGTTTCCCAGCAGATCGGTTTTGATTATCCATATTTGTGAAGGAGCAAGGTTATCTTCAGTTTTGTCACCGCCCATGTTGGAGGAGGAAGTTCCTGTAAAAAGGTATCCGCTGTCAGCAGTGACCACAAGGGTTCTGAAATAGTCTCCATCCGTTCCACCGTAGTCACGGTCCCATTGCTTATTACCGAGCGCATCAATTTTTATGATCCAGTAATCTTCAAAGCCCCATGAATTTTGAGTTTTATCTCCACTGATGCCTGAACTTGTATATCCTCCAAGGATATATCCTCCATCTATAGTTTGTTGTATGTCATAAAGCCAGTCACCGTTAACTGTGCCGAAATCCTTATCCCATTGTTTATTGCCCATTGAATCAGTTTTAACAATCCAATAATCGCAATCAAAAGCCGTCCCCCACACATTTTGCGTTTTATCACCCCCGATTCCTGAGAGTGATCTTCCGCCAAATATGTAACCTCCGTCAGCGGTTTGTTTTAATGCATGCAGCTCATCCCAATCCATTCCACCGAAATCTTTATCCCACTGTTTAATGCCGAGCGAATCAATTTTTACAATCCAGTAATCCGGATATCCCACTCCCCAGATATTTTGGGCTTTGTCTCCGCCAATACCTGAAAAAGAATACCCGCCAAGAATATATCCCCCGTCAGAAGTTTGGTGAAGGGAAGAAAAAAAATCAGTGCTTGTTCCGCCAAAACGTTTATCCCATTGCTTGCTGCCGAAGGCATCTGTTTTTATGATCCAGTAATCTAAATCCCCCCGGGAGAGCTGTGTTTTATCACCACTGATACCGGAAAGAGAACTGCCTCCGAGAATGTATCCACCATCAGAAGTCTGCTGTACAGAAGAAAGATAATCATAATCAACACCTCCGAATGTTTTATCCCACTGCTTATTTCCGGCAGCATCTGTTTTTACTATCCACATATCGCCCGCATAAAAACAAGCGGGGCAGGTATCAAGCAACGGCTGGGTTTTATCACCGCTGATACCGGAAAGACTCCACCCACCTATAATATATCCCCCGTCAGTCGTTTGCTGAAATGACGATATCTCTTCCTTCCCGGTTCCTCCGAACCTGTAATCCCATTGCTTAACTAAAGGATTTTGGGGAAATGCAGAATTTACCAAAAGGATGTGGCAGGCAAAAATATAAACTGAAAAATGCAGAGAAAACAGAAGTTTTTTCATGAATAAAAAATGTTTAACGTAACTATAAGAGATATGAGAGAAGTAAAAAGTTTCATAGGAAAAATATTTATTTTCCGTATAGTTCCGGAATATGAAACCTTGTTACCTTACAACCTGTCAGGTTAACGCAGTTTCCTGCCGGGCTTAAATATCTGTCCTGCTGTGCGCCTAAGACACGGAAGTATATAACCTTCTCAAAACATCCCAACCACTTTATTCAAAAAAGAAAGCACTGCGGGTTTGGCTTCAGCAGTTGTTTCACACCCGCCCTTCCACAAAAAGCCTTCCCAGCTTAGTCATTTCATACATCCCATTATGATGGGAGCCCATAAAACGTAAAAAGCCTTTCATTTTAAAAAGTTTTGCATACCGGTAGCCTGTCACTTTTGTCAACTCTGCTTTTTTGAAAAGCGAATCCGGTGAAATTGCCGCTTCAGTATGATGGTAAAGTTCAAGCAGCATTTTGGTTTGCGCGTGTATGGTCGGTTGTTGCTTTTTTCGCTTGTTTGATAAGCCGCTCACTCTTGTTTGCACATAATGGAAATCCGTATTCCCTTCCGGTTTCAAAACCACCACACCGTTTCTCATAAATTTTCCATTTCCCAAATAAGTTTCTTCATTCTTCGGTGCCTGGAGCAATTTATTTTCATTCTTCAGCTTGTCAATTTCATTTTGCATCACCTCTATCACATCCAGCAGCTCGCTGTTGCGTTGCATCAGAGTACGCATTTGGCGGTATAGCCGTTCATTATTTTCCTCTATGGTAATAACCACCTCCTGCTGCATAGTCATTTCTTCATGTAGCGGTTTGCTTTTTAATCTCAGGGATCGGTTTTCCTGCTTCAACACACTCCTTTCCAGTTTTACTATGGATTGATTCATGTTCAGATGAGTTTAATGTTAGTCATATTTAATCCATGTACGTTAAAGCGGTCTTAAAGTTACATGCAGGATGCATCTGTATTGGTCCAAAAACAATCACAGTCGCTTACCATTTCGTAATTGTTAGCAAAGAAACATTTGTTGTCAGTCACATGTGTTCCTCTGCAAAGAGTTTATAAGCCTTTTTCCGGAAAGCAACAGTTAACAATCAGTTAACTCGCATTAATTTCGTGTCAGCGATCACTAATCAAAAGTCAACGATCATTTATCTTAAGTAAGCGGTATTCTTTTCTCCGTCAACGATCAATTATTTCCGGGCAGCGATCATCTATTGTGCAACAATGTCCCCTTAACAACTGTGATTACAATAAATATTTTCAATATTGTGTTAAAATCACCTGCGGTAAAGATTCCTTCAGCAATAAAAAGTATATTTTCTCTACGGTTTCCTACAGAAATCGGGAAACCCTGCAAGATACACAAACCCTTGACTTTCCGCCCTGCAATGCGACAACTTATATGCGGATCGAAAAATAAGCACGGTATCCCGGCAATTAAACAAGTACTTTTAGCCCCGACAACTAAAAAATGGCTTTTAACGAAATTCTTGAATTGATTAAAAGCGAAGGCGACAATGTTCAGCCTTCGCACCTCATAACATTGGTGAATGAAACAGGCATTCATTCGGCAAATAAAAAGAAGCAGGCTGAAAATAAAATACGTGAATTAACCTCGCTGCTTAATAATCAACCGGCACTGGCGCTTGCATTGCGATCTTATCTTATCCGTTTGTTTGGTCAGTATGATGCACTGACCTTATATACGGATGCAGGCATATTGCCCGGTCATGGATTTTTTTCAGAAGCGTATAAACGGATCAAGTATAAAATATTGCCTCCGCTTCAAAATACTTTACATGCGCAATATCTCATCAGGCTGGTGTTTCCCAACAACAGGGATTATCAAAACATTGCCAATATTGATGAAGCTGCCTGGGCGCACCTGTTAAATGCAATAGGTATAAATACAGATGTTTTAAAATGGGACCCGAAAAATCTTAACAGCCTGCTGAATTCGCTGATGGTTTTATCCCAGCGCATAACGGCCATTGGGCTGGAGCCGGAAGTAGTGGATAAGCTGCCGGAAATTGACGATTTGAATTCCCCTTTTTTTGGCTTGTATCGCGAAGTGCAGCATTATGTGGACAGCTTTAAGCAGGACACAGCATACATCGGTGTCAATGAAGTGGATTACCAGCAGATATTAGTCATGTGTACGCAGTGCAGGGAAAGCATTAACGAATTGCATAAGCACAAAGACAAATATGGTATCAGCATTCACCTTGCTTTCCTCATGTTGCGTTTAGAGCAGCACGTTAAGCGGTTAACTACCATCTTAAAATTAATCCAGGCAAAGGATACCGTATCGTTTAACAGCACCCTCTTTGGTTTCATATATGAAGTGGTGCATGCTGAAAATAAAAAATACAGTGTAACCAAGCATCTTAATGATAACCTCAGCCTGATCGCTTATAAAATCACCGAGCATACATCACGGGTGGGAGAACATTATCGTTCTGTTAATTTCAGTGAATATTATTCCATGCTGAGATCAGCAATGGGAGGAGGGTTAATAGTTGCAATAATACTATTGTTTAAAGTGTTTGCCCATCATTTAGACCTTGCTCCTTTCGGTGAAGCTTTTATGTACAGCATGATTTACGCATCAGGATTTATTGCAATTCATCTCCTGCATTTTACATTAGCGACCAAGCAGCCTGCCATGACAGCCAACACTATAGCGGCTTCAATTGACGAAACTGAAAAGACTGACAAACAGATGCTGAAAACCGTAAAGCTGATAGCAGAAATTTCGCGCGCACAGTTTATTTCACTGGCGGGCAATATAATCGTTGTACTTCCTGCCGCTTATTTACTGGGATGGGGTTATTTTTATATAAAAGGCGAAAATTTAATTTCAGTAACGGAAGCTCATGACATGATTCTCAAGCTTCATCCCTGGCATACAGGCTCACTTTTTTATGCGGCTATTGCAGGAGTCTTTCTCATGTCCAGCGGGTTGATTGCAGGGTATTACGATAACAAAGTGGTATATGGAAGAATTCCTGAACGCATACAACAGCATCCTTTTTTAAAGAAAATAATTTCTGCGAAGCGCCTGCAAAAAATTTCAGGATACTTAAAAAATAACACCGGGTTGCTTTTCGGAAATTTTTTTCTTGGAATTTTTTTGGGCACTGCACCTTTGCTGGGAAAATTTTTCGGGTTACCCATTGACGTCAGGCACGTAACTTTAAGCACAGGCAATTTCGGACTGGCATTACAATGCATTCCTGGTGGCATTCCTTCTGATTTATTAATTATAATTAGCATTTCAATTTTATTAATGGGTCTCATCAATTTATTTGTAAGCTTCGGACTGGCAATTTATGTTGCCGTCCGGTCACGAAGCTTAAATGTATCGTTAATGAAAAGCCTAAGGAGCGCCATTGCTCTTTATTTTCGCACCAGTCCCGCGCAATTTTTTATGCCGCCTTCCCGGGATAAAACATGATTTAGTTTTTAGCACTCGCATTCTTTTATCATCGTCAGCCGGGTTAGCATGGGTGGAAGACAAGAATCTGCCGGGAAAAATCCCCTTAAAACATCGCAGCCACTTTATTCAAAAAAGAAAGAACTACCGGTTTGGCTTCAGCAGTTATTTGTTTCATGGTAATAAAATCTATCTTTGTGAGTAAGAGACTTTGGTGATATATAAATCTTACTTTTGAACATATGTATAGAAATTCCTGCTTATTGTATAACAGAGTAAATGAGGTTTATGATAAGCTGCTTTTATTCTGTACTGAAAAAGGGTTTAAAGCAGGAAAAAGTAATGAAGAATTTTATTTTTTAAGGGCAAAAAAAAAATCTTTCCTCTTTTGGAGAACCCTTAACCTGGAGCTGGAAATACTGGCTGTAGAAAAAGAAAAGATACAGGTAACAATCACCATTTATAAATTGGGCAAAAGACAACCTTCATTAGAAAACGAATACATTATTGCTATAGAAAATTTATTTTAAAAATTTGTCCTTTACCTAGCAAATCGCGCAGCAAAAAGAGTGTCCGAAATATAATTTTCTCCTCAGATAAATAAAATATACTAGTGTGAATCCCGTAGGGATCCAATATTGGTAGAAAACAAAAAGGGGAAATAGCATTCACTCTTTGATGAATTTCTGAAAAAACATATTATTGTCTTCCGTGAGCCTAAGTAAATAAATTCCTTGAGCGAGCGCTGAAATATCAATCTTATTTTGATTATGGTCTTTCAGAACTATTTGACCCCTAGCATTAATAATATCAATTTCGAAATCATTCATGCTGCCGGTAAAATTTAAAGAGATAAAATCATTTGCGGGGTTTGGAAAAATAATTCCGGCCTTAATTTCAGAGTAACATGTAACAGCAATTATATTTGAATATGAAAATTCTCCATTAAAGTCAACCTGTTTCAGTCGGTAATAAAAAGCATCATCAAATGCATTAAAGTCAGAAAAAAAATAGTTATGGAGTACGGTTGTTGTTCCGGAACCTGCAACTTTTCCAATACTTTCAAAAGACTGCCCATTATAGCTTTTTTCAATTTCAAAATAATCGTTATTGGTTTCAGAAGCTGTGCTCCATATTATTTTTGCTTGACTGTTAAGGCATGTTGCATAAAATTTTAATAACTCAACCGGGAGTGGTAGTGCAAAGCAGAAAATCTCGCTGGAAGACAGCGCTGCCGATCCGTTGAAGCCTCCTGGTATATAGATACAGTTAGCAAGTCCTGCACCGGCTACTCTTCCACGTACACTTTGCATATTCGGCAAAGCAGTCCATAAATTCGAATTAGGGTCATACAATTGGGAATTACTGAGCCAGCTTCCATTCCATCCGCCAACAATAAAAATCTTCTCTATTCCATTATCCTGAACTGTACCTCCTGAGTGAAGATAACGGCCTACAGGCAAAACCGCTTTAGCAGTCCATGAATTAAGGATGGGATCATATTGCTCGTTTGCAGATATAACACCAGAATTATAACCTCCTGTTGCGTAAAGTTTTCCATTGGCAGCTTCGGCTGTAAGCTGATACCGGGCTGTCGGCATAGATGCTTTGATTGCCCAACTATTTAGGGCAGGATCATATTCATACAGAATATTAAATACAGTGGCTCCATTGCTTCCGCCAACTACATATAGCTTTCCATTCAATGATGCAGAACCGTGTGCTGCTCTTTTGGCGGGCATAGTAGCAAGCGTGTTCCAAATATTCGATGTAGGATCATAAACCTGCAGGGCTGCGGTTTCGGTTCCCCCTGCTGCTCCTGCATATCCTCCGGAAACATAAATCTTACCTTTTAATGCGGCAGCACTTGCATAACATACCCCGATTGGCATTGAAGCAATTGCACTCCATGTATTGGATAGGGTATTATATTGGTAGCACGTATTGAGCGGAACATTTCCCGGTGTTCCACCTCCTAAAACATAAATCATTCCGTTCAGGGCTGCTGAAGCGTGGGTTTGCAGGGTAACCGGCATGCCGGGTAAAAAAAACCATTGAGCAAAAGATTCAGCACCATTAACCAGGCAACTCATCAAAATACAAAACCTGGTAAAGCAGCTCCTGGTATTCATCTTGAGGAGAATAAATATTTTCATTTAATCTCTAAGGGTAAATTATTATTCCCTTATTTTTTAGAGTAGTGAAAATTTCTTTTTTATTTCATAAGCCAATACTCATTACATAAAGTAAAATTAAGAAAAAGGAATTTACTGTACAGTAACCCTTTATCGAAAGATACTGTTGGTTTATCCAAAAGAGATTATGATTTATCTGCCTAAAGAGTGTCTGATTCCTTCTGAGACTGAAAAATTATGAAAACATAAAAAAAAATATTTAATATTTACCAAAGGGATGCCTGCGGCAAAACAAAAAAATAATAATTTATTATTTGATAACAGTAAATTATTCTTTTAACTTGTGATCCCGATTGGATTCGAACCAATGACCTACTGCTTAGAAGGCAGTTGCTCTATCCAGCTGAGCTACGGGACCTTGGAGGAGTTCAAAGTTTAAAGTCTAAAGTTTAAAGTTGAGAATTCTTAACTTTAAACTTTAGACTTTAAACCTTTCAGTCGGTGCGATCCCGGTTTTAACGGGGAAGACCTCCCTGATTTTTATCGAATAGTTATTCATCGATAACTACTTTCTGTCGGGGCGGCAAGATTCGAACTTGCGACCTCCTGGTCCCAAACCAGGCGCGATGACCGGACTACGCTACGCCCCGAAAACTATTTTCCTTTTCAAACCTGAGCTCTCCACCCCTCCTACCCTCATTTTCACCGCGAAAACCAAAATTTCTCTCAGCGGAGAGGGAGGGATTCGAACCCTCGGTACCCGTTTCCAGGTACGACAGTTTAGCAAACTGTTCCTTTCGGCCACTCAGGCACCTCTCCCTTTTAATGGGCGGCAAAGGTATAAAAATTTGGTTTCTTGCCTGTACATCTTTTATTAATTCTTCTGTTTGTCTTTTTCAGCCAACAACCATGTGAAATTTCATGGAGAAAGAATGCCTCTTTCAATTGTTCAATTCAACAATTTCCATTAGGTTTGTGACAAATGAAATTAATTATCTCATGAATTCCAATAAAAATATATTCCTCCTGGTACTTACGGTACTTTATTTTTTCATTTCGTGCGGCAACCACAAAAGCACAGAGGAAGATAAAACTGCACGGTCCAGTGATTCAGTGAAATATGTAAAAATTTCCGATGCCAAAAACTTCCTGCCCGCATGGTCAAAAGAAAACACCGTAATTTATCAATGGATAGCAGAGCCTGATTTGCTCCATCCGACCAACGGTATTTCTTTTCAAAAAACAGAGGTTTTTCTTTATACACAAATGTTTTTAGTGATCATTGACTTCAGAACCCTTCAATTGATACCAAATCTCGTTAAGGCTTTACCTGAAATTTCACCGGATGGATTGAGAGTAACTTTTGAATTGAGAACAGGGCCAAAATGGGATAATGGAGAAGCGCTGAGTGTGGATGATGTGATTTTCACTGCAAAAGCAAGCAAATGTCCTTTTACCGATAATCCGAATTTCAAACCTTATTGGGATAATCTTAAAAGCATTGAGAAAGACAGTGTTAACCCTTTGAAGTTCACGGCCGTAATGAAACAGCCTTATATGCATAATGTGGCGTTCTGGGGTGATTACCCGCTTATGCAATGCAAGTATTATGACCCCGGAAATGTGCTTGCCAAATTCTCATTTGAACAATTTGATGATCCCAAATCAAAGCTTGAAAATAATAAAGAGTTGAAAAACTGGGTTAATGAATTCAACAGTGCAAAATATGGAAGAGATGTAAATTATCTTAAAGGTTTAGGCCCTTATAAAGTTGCTTCATGGGAAGCAGGGCAGACACTTACATTAGTTCGTAAAGAAAATTATTGGGGAAATGCTGATCATAGCATATATGAATCTTCTTATTCCGAAAAAATAATTTTTAAAGTAAACCGTGATGCTAATTCACAGGTTCTTGAATTTAAATCACAGGCTGATGATGCTTCCACAACTGTAAGTACAAAAACGCTGGTGGATCTGCAAAGTGATTCAAGCTTCAATGACAATTATAATTCCATGTTTACTGATTCCTATAATTACTCTTATATAGGCATGAACATGAAACCGGATGGATTGAAGCATAAAAAATTATTTACAGATAAAAATGTCAGGCGTGCCATTGCTTTACTAATGCCGATTGATGACATGAATAGAATTTTAAACAAGGGAAAAAATAAAAGATCGGTTGGACCTGTTTCTTTTTTAAAACCTGATTTTAATAAAAACCTTAAACCATTACCTAATGATATTGAACAGGCAAAAAAACTTTTGTCTGATGCAGGATGGAAAGATTCGGACGGTGATAATATTCTTGATAAAATTATTGACGGTGAAAAAGTTAAAATGGAATTTACTTTCAATTATCTTAACACCCAGGTTGAATGGAAAGACATGGCGACAATGGTTGCTGATGCCTTTTCCAAATCAGGAATAAAAGCAAATTTAAACCCGCTTGATTACCCTGTCTTTATCGGGAATAGCCGCAGCCACGATTTTGATATGATACTTGCATCATGGGGGCAATCGTCCACTCCCGAAGATTTCACGCAGATATGGCATACAAGCAGCTGGACAAGCTCAGGCTCCAACTTTACAGGGTTTGGAAATACAATGACTGATGCGTTAATTGATTCTGTTAAAACCACTTTGAATGATTCACTCAGAAATGAGATGTCCAAAAGATTTCAGCAAATTGTTTATGATGAACAACCGTATGTATTTCTTTTTGCAACATTGCGAAGAAACATTATTCACAAGCGATTCGGAAACCAGGAACTTTATTTTGAACGGCCCGGTGTAATGCTCAATTGTTTGAAATTACTAACGGGTTCGGGAGTTGCTTCTCATGTAAATGCAACTCAATAAAATTAATTAAGACATCGCCCACGAATGTCAGAATATATACTCAGAAGGATTTTATTTTTTATTCCGACTCTTTTCATAATTACTTTACTTGCCTTTATTATCAGTGTAAATGCACCGGGTGATCCTGTTGAAAGGATGATTTCATCTTCGAAATCAGGAGAACAGATTGCACAATCTTCCAACATACAGGAAATGCAATTGTATTGGAGAAAAAAATTGGGACTTGATCTTCCGTTATTTTATTTTTCACTTCATCGTTTGTCCGAGCCCGGTTCACTTTATAAAATATATGACAAACCGGAAAAAGAAGCGCTTGAAAGATTAATTGACAAATACGGAAACTGGAAAGAGATTCATAAATATCATAACTCATTGTTGCAATTCGAAAACAATTTGAGTAATCTACAGGAAAATTCATTTTCCAATGCTGATGAATTTACTCAATTGAAATATGAAGTTCGTTCATTGAAGTACAAGTATGAAGACAATAATATTCAATCAGGATTTTATTCTATCGGGAAATTAAAATTGCCGGAGAATTTTGTTTTCGCTTTTAATGAAGTAAAAAAAAAATATGATGCTATAGAAGCAAATTCAACCAAGTGGAAAAATTTTATTCCTGTTATCAACTTTTATAAGCACAATCAATATCATCGCTGGTTATTTGGCGATGGGATCTATTCAAAAGGAATTCTCCGGGGTGATTTTGGAATTTCATACATAACAAAACAACCTGTTTCAGAAGTAATCGGGGAAAGAATACGGTGGTCATTTTTTTTTATTTTGATCGCTGTGGTTCTCGGATATCTGATAAGCATACCGATTGGCGCTAAAGCCGGATCAAAAAAAGATTCAGGATTTGACAGAGTTTCTTCAGTTATACTTTTTGTGCTTTATTCACTTCCTGTTTTCTGGATTGCTACTTTATTTTTAATGACATTTGCAAACCCTGATGCACTATTTATTTTTCCGGCATCAGGTGTAAAGCCTGCTGGCGGGTTTCCGGAAAGTGCTTCATTGCTTCACAAAATAAAATTATCGCTCCCTTATCTTGTACTGCCCACAATTTGCTATACATACAGCTCGCTTGCCTTCTTATCGCGCACTATGCGGGTGTCCATGCTTGAAGAAATCAACCGCGATTACATCCGCACAGCAAGAGCAAAAGGATTATCAGAATCAAAAGTTATATATAAACATGCATTGCGCAATGCACTGTTTCCCGCTATCACGGTTTTTGCAAATTTTTTCCCATTGGTTATCAGCGGTGCTGTTATTATCGAAACTATTTTCACTATTCCGGGAATGGGATTAGAAACATTCATAGCCATTCAAAATCAAAATTATCCGGTGATCATTGCCGTATTTACTATAACGGGTATCCTCACATTAGTTGGTTATCTTGTTTCTGATATATTATATGCTGTGACTGATCCCCGAATTTCATTCAGTAAATTATGACCGGTATTTCAACTCCACTTCCTGTTAAAACCGAATTGCTGAAAACGCTGCGAAGGAATAAGCTTTTATTAACCAGCTTTTATATTTTAATCTTTTTAGCAATAGTTGCTTTGCTGGCTCCTGTTATTGCCAATGAAAAACCATTGTATGTTTCCTACAAAGGATATTCGTTATTCCCGGCATTCAGTTTAAAAAACAATGTGCCGATAAAATCAAATTCAGGTGAAGAACTTTTACAATACAATTTGGTTGATTGGAAAAAATTAAAATGCGATAGAATTATTTTTGCGCCTGTCCCCTACTCTCCGTCAAAAACGGATTATGCAAATGCCGATTATGTTTCACCGGCAGGAGATCAATTTCTTGCAGGTACAAATGGTGAACCGGAAAAAATGCCCGTGAGATTTAAACACCGGCTCGGAACGGATAAATTGGGAAGAGATGTTTTGTCAGGTCTTATTTATGGTACAAGAATTTCACTTACCGTTGGCATATTTAGCATGGCAATTGCTGCGTTAATTGGAATCTTTCTCGGTGCAATAGCAGGTTATTTCGGTGATTTTGATTTGAAAATTTCAAGAGGCATTTTCTGGATGGTTATTGCAGGTATGATTACCGGGTATTTTTATGCATTTGAATTAAGAGGCTTTACATTAAAAGACTCATTGCAGATTTCAACAATCACATTTTTATTCGAGTTTTTTATAAGCATCCTGATTTTTATTTTCATTACAGCACTATTTTATTTTGGAGGAAAATTATTAAATGCAATTTCATTTTTTAACAAAATGGTTTTTATTAAAGCTGATTCGATTGTAAACAGGCTTATTGAAATTCTTAGCTCGTTACCTCTCCTGATTCTTATTATTTCGATTGCTGCAATTACGCGGCCGTCCTTAATCAATCTTGTTTTAATAATTGGTTTGATTTCATGGACAGATATTGCACGCCTGACCCGCGCTGAATTTTTGAAGCTGCGCAAAATTGAATTTATTGAAGCTGCGCGAGCATTAGGATATAGCCGAAAGAGAATTATTTTCCGTCATGCTTTGCCCAATGGTATTGCTCCTGCTCTCATTGCAATTTCATTTGGAATTGCAGGTGCAATACTTATTGAATCATCCTTATCTTTTCTTGGCATTGGCGTCCAGCCGGATGCAGTAACCTGGGGAACATTGCTTGCAAGCGGACGTGAAAACTTCAGTGCATGGTGGCTCGTTATTTTTCCCGGCTGTGCAATATTTATTACAGTAACAGTGTTTAATATTTTTGGTGAGGGATTGCGGGATGCGCTTGATCCGAAATTGAGAAGGTAGGAGATGGAAGATGGAAATTGAATTTGTTTTTGTACATTTGAATAACAATACATTCGAATGCCGACACAATTATCAGGTATGAAAAAAAATCTCTTATTGATTTCATTTTTATTCTTTACTGCTTCGAAAATATTTTCTCAAAATTCAGACTGGAATAAGAATACAAAACAGGATGAACCTAAATTTGAAGAACATCAGTTTTATTTGAAAGATCCGGCAATAAAAATTTTAGATATAAAATATGACAATGATTGCACTCCTGTAAAGGGCAAACTTTCAGAAGACGGTAAAACTGTTTTCATTAAAGAATACAAAGATCATTCGCGCATTTATTTTAAATTTTTAAAAGCCGATGGCAAGGTGGAAGAGATTACAAAAAGTCCCTGCTTTATTGATCCGGTGGTGACTGCTTTATAACTGCTGTTAAATGCTGCCTGTTATTCATAAATAATGGGTACAGCCGCCTTTTTATGCTTTCTCAATTCACGGACATTGCCAATGGGTTTGAGAAATTCCTGTTTGAGAGTAAATAAATCTATTCTACCGCCAAGATTTATGGAAGGTGAATTGCTTACAAAATCGTACCCTACAAATAAACAAAACGCACTGATACCAACAAAACCTCCGGCAAAAACACTTGTGAGCTTATCTAAGTTAAGGCTATTGTCCAACCCGAGGGCTCCTGCCAATCCGAAAAATATTTTAGGGTTAATTGTTATTTTATCAGTTTCGTTAAAAATAAATTCTCCGGTAAACCATGTGTACCCGTAACCGATGCTGATGGTAGGTGTCACCTGGTATTTTCCATCCTGCAGCTCAATTTTAGAGAAAGATAAAGGAATGCTTGGCGAGCCTAAAATTTTTGCCACATAAACAGTATTGTAGTACAATGTATCGGGCCATTTTTGCAGACTGTCGGGCAATGTCCTTTCTTCCAGGGAATCGGGAAATGTGTATTGCCTTTTAATAAGGAATTGCACCGTAGGACTTAAGGTTTCTAAACTGTCCTGCGCTGTGGCAGTGAGCATTGTTAAAATAAAACAAAGCGAACAAAGTATTTTTCTTTTCATACATGGCACACAGAAAAATTTTGTGCCACGGAGGGGAACTAATTATATTTTAATTTCAACCAGGTCACTGGCTTTTTTACCTGCTTTAAATTTTCGTTTGTAAAAGTTTATCCACATCAGTAGTAACGGTACACCAATTATGGTTGGCCACAGCCATTGAATAATGGTCGGAAGAAAGTTAAAATTCACAGCCGAGAAAGCGCTTACTGTTGCAATGTAACCGCCAATCATTCCGCCAATGTGATTTAGCAGCCACGCACCTTTTTCTTCAGGAGGTTTGATAAACTGTTTTACGTTGGTTCTCACAAAATTTATTCCTATCACACCAAACACCATTGCAATATAGCCAAATGTATCAGAAGGGGTTTTATAAATAATATATAAACCCAAACCCAATAAAGACAAATTAAAAATTCCCGCCACAATAACTATTATCCAATCAAGCTTTGCAACATCCTTTAGTGATTGAACTTTTTTACGGTACAACCACCGATAGCCCGATACCACCAGATAATAGCTGAATCCCGAAACCATAAAAAGAAATAAATTGGAATGAAGCACCGACATTACAAAGCCCGTTGAGCATACACCCGTCATTGCCCAGAAAAAAACTTTACCCCATAAGCGGTGCTTATCTCCTCCTTTGGCAACCATCATGGCAATCGGAGCTGCCACAAATGCCGTGAACCCTGAAATGATATGCAAAATCAAAAATGTTTTAAATATGTTTTCCATAGTTTTATTTTTTGCGGGCAAAGATAATTCAGCAAAAAAGCGGCAGCGAAAATATGGGATGCCTGACAGGAAAAAGGGACAGGTTACAAGGCAAGGGATGAACGGAAAGCTGCGGGGGACAAAATGCAAGGCATTATGCCCTTAATTTGAAATATCTTTTAATTTTTCGAGCAGCTCTTTACCATAAGACCTTGAAACCGGGATGGTTTCTTCCATATCATGGATATGCAAACGATAACCCTGTGAATTTCCGGAAACGGAAGCCACCTTTTTAAGATTCACAATATATGCACGGTGGCAACGGAAAATTTCGGGATGAACCGACTGTTCGTCTATCCGCTTTAAGCTGCTGCGGATGATGGAAGCTGAAAGCTTATTATTTCTTTTCAACATAATCTTGCTGTAATTATCAGCCGATTCAATATAAAGCAGTTCCTCCGGCAAAAATTTAACTTCTTCTTTTCCGTTTTCCGAAATCATGCGCATCATTCCATTTCCGGCTGATGATTGTATTCCGGGATTTTCCGGTACCTGGTTTGAACCGGATGAAATTTCTGCATTCATTAATTCAGCGGCAGCAACATTCTTTTTTACAAGCAGCTTGTAATAAATCAGGCTGATAATGGCATATACAAAAAACCCCACACCAACAGTGTAATACAAAAATGTATAAAACGTTTTCCATGAAACAGACGAACCGTATAAAAAATTTGCCAGCAACATATTTCCGGCAGAAATAAGAATAAGCAGCAGCAGCCAGGTCAAAAGGTTTTTGCCGACTGTCCAGTTTTCTTCTTTGAAAAAATTTGCAAAAACAGCAGGAATCAGCAAATTAATAATGCCTGATGCAATGATTGTTACCAAACCGAATAACAAAACATTAAAAAAAAGCCGCGAAGAAACACCCGTACCGCCCTGGAAAGAAAAAATAAAATAAAGAACAGCAGCAACAATAACTCCGCTGAGCACAACAATTTTAATACGGAATTTAAAATCATTATTGCGGGGATATGGCTTATTAAGCATGGAAAGCATGCGTTTAAATTATAAAAAATAAAAGTTAATAAAACCTTCCTATTTTAACTGATTACCGAACCGAACAAATCAAATTCCTCCACTGAATCAATCCTTACATTGGCAAAGTCGCCTATACGCACATAGTTATTTTTTGCATCAATGAGCACTTCGTTATCCACTTCAGGGGAATCGAATTCGGTACGGCCGATAAAATAATTTCCTTCTTTGCGGTCAAAAAGCACTTTAAAAGTTTTATCAATTTTATTTTCGTTTATTTCTTTTGAAATGGTTTGCTGCACTTTCATTATTGCAGCAGCCCGCTGCTGCTTAGTTTCTTCGGCAACATCATCTTTTAAATTAAAAGCATGAGTATTTTCTTCGTGCGAGTAGGTAAAAACACCCAGCCGGTCGAATTTTGATTCTTCAATAAATTGCAAAAGCTCTTCATACTCTCTTTCAGTTTCCCCGGGGTAACCGGCAATCATTGTAGTACGGATTGCAATCCCGGGAACCTTTTCGCGAATGGTATTAATTAATTTGTTAGTTTTTTCTTTTGTAGTTCCTCTGCGCATGGAGGCAAGCATTTTATCGGAAATATGCTGAAGCGGTATATCAATATAGTTGCAGATATTTTTCTTTTCACGAATTACATCCAATACATCAAGAGGGAATCCGGAAGGAAAGGCATAATGCAAACGAATCCATTCAATACCTTCCACATCAGATAATTTTAAAAGAAGCTCTGCTAATTTTCTCTCCTTATAAATATCCAGCCCGTAATATGTTGAATCCTGTGCAATGATCAATAATTCTTTCGTTCCGTTTTTTGCAAGATGCTTTGCTTCTTTTACCAGTTCTTCAATGGGGCGTGAAATATGATTTCCTCTCATTAACGGAATTGCACAAAACGAACAGGGGCGATCACAACCCTCTGAAATTTTCATGTAGGCATAATGATTCGGAGTAGTGAGCAACCGTTCGCCAATCAATTCATGCTTGTAATCAGCGCCAAGCGTTTTTAAAAGTCTTGGCAAATCGCGTGTACCGAAAAAATGATCCACTTCAGAAATTTCTTTTTGCAGATCCGGTTTATAACGTTCAGATAAACAACCGGTGACAATCAGCTTTTCAATATTTCCTTTTTCTTTTTGCTTTGCGTAATGCAAAATTGTGTCAATAGATTCCTGCTTTGCATTATCAATAAAGCCGCATGTATTTATGATTACTATTTCAGAATTATTTTTTTCTGACTCATGAGAAACATCAAAAGCATTTGCTTTTAATTGTCCCATCAGCACTTCGGAATCCACAATGTTTTTGGAACATCCGAGTGTAACGATGTTGACTTTATTTTTCTTTAATGTTTTTGTTTTCATTGCTGGAAACAACTTTAGTAAAAAGCATTAAAATCTTCTTTCTTAAACTTGATCCGTACTTCAGGAGGAAACAACGGGTTCAGAAAATCGAAAAGATCTGCTGCTTTATATACATAACAGTTTGTCATCTTCGTTTTATAATTTTTGTCCCTGTATTCAAAATTAATTTCAATCACTCTCGGAAAATGCTCCGGGCTGATGTATTCCATATTATTGTATTCGCTGAAATAAGTTTCCCATAGCGAATCAGCGGGAAATGTTTTCATAAACTGATCAAAGCTTTTCCTTTCCGTTTTGGAAAGCTTCCTGCTGATGTAATTTACTTTAGTTCTTCCATAATCTGAATCTCCCTTTATAATTAGGCTGTCTTTAGTGACAAGATAATCATTGGAAATAAACTGCATGTTCACATTGTCCCTAATCGCCACGCTAATAAATTTTTTATCGTGCTGCGCATCTGCACAAAAGCAAAAAGTAATGAATATTAAAATGAAAAAAAAATTCTTACACATTTTTTAATTTGCATTGAACAATGAATCCACAAACTCAAATTTATCGAATAGCTGTAAATCTTCCATCTTCTCCCCCACCCCGATATATTTAACAGGAATTTTAAACTGGTCAGAAATCCCGATCACAACTCCTCCTTTTGCGGTGCCATCAAGCTTTGTAAGTGCAAGAGCATTTACTTCAGTTGCAGCAGTGAAATGTTTTGCCTGTTCAATTGCATTTTGCCCGGTTGATGCATCGAGCACGAGCAAAATTTCATGAGGAGCATCAGGAATTACTTTCTGCATCACTCTTTTTATTTTAGAAAGCTCATTCATCAGGTTAATTTTATTGTGCAACCTTCCGGCCGTATCAATAATGATAACATCAACGCCCTGTGCAGTGCCGGTCTTAACAGCATCAAAAGACACCGAAGCAGGATCAGCACCCATACCCTGTGATACTAACGGCACCCCTACCCTTTTTGACCAGATGGTGAGCTGGTCAACAGCGGCAGCACGAAAAGTATCGGCAGCGCCAAGCAACACATTTTTTCCATCCTGCTTTAACTGGTAAGCAAGCTTGCCAATGGTTGTGGTCTTTCCAACACCATTTACGCCTACAACCATTATTACATAAGGTTTCTTTTTTATGTCAACCAGCTCACCATCTTTTATGCTGACTTCATTTTCTGAGAGCAATCCGGTGACCTCGTCTTTGAGCAATTTATTTAATTCGTTTGCATTTAAAAATTTATCTTTTGCAACACGTTGCTGCAAGCGATCAATTATTTTTAAAGTAGTTGATACACCAACATCTGATGAAAGCAAAATTTCTTCAAGCTTATCCAGCACATCATCATCAACCTTCGACTTTCCGATTACAGCTTTAGTAACTTTTGAAAAAAAACTTTCGCGGGTCTTTGTCAAACCTTCGTCTAAGCTTTTCTTTTTTTCTTTTGAAAATATTTTAAACATTATGAATATCTACGAGCTATGAATTGATACGAATTTACGAACAATGAAACTTAAAATATAAATAAATAAAAAAGCTTCCTTCATTTTTGAAAGAAGCTCTTTGAAAATCATAAAATAATTACTTTGATTTCAGAAAATCTTTTATGTGGTCATTATGTACCACTTCTTCTTTGAAAGAATAAGAACCCGTATCAGGGTTTTTGACCATTTTGATCACTTTGGAAAACTCTTTTCCTTTTCCTGTTTTGAGTGTTGCAACTACCTTTTTTGCCATTGTATAATATTATTTAATTTCTTTGTGTAAGGTCATTTTTTTCAGAATGGGATTGAATTTTTTCAACTCCAGCCTGTCTGTAGTGTTCTTTTTATTCTTGGTGGTGATGTAGCGTGATGTTCCGGGCTTTCCGCTTGCTTTATGCTCCGTACATTCCATAATTACCTGGACCCTGTTACCTTTCTTTGCCATTTTTACTTAATTTATATTGAAAACTGATTTTGAGGGCGCAAAGGTAATATAATTTTCGAGAATTTATAATTTATTTTTTGGCAGGAAAACAAATTAATCTGCTTTAATGAACTTATTTGACCAGATATTCTCTTCGCTGTAAACCAGGATAATATAAACGGCTTTGGCAAGATCACCCACATATATCCTTCCATTTGTTATATTTTCAATTGATTTTACAATTCTTCCTGACTGATCAATAATATCAACCTGTTCAACAGGTATGTTCTTTGAACCTAAAGACAAGTAATCCTTAGCCGGGTTCGGATACAGACCAATGTTTTCAGAATATCCCAATTCATCAACAGAAGTACAATTCATAAAAATTATCTGTATTGAATCGCTTCCCGAACAACCGTTCTGAGTCGTAACAACTACAGAGTAATCAATGGTATCACCTGAAAGTACCGTGGTGCTTGCAATAATACTGCTTGTTATTTCTCCGGTATTCCACAGGTAAGTAACTCCCCCTGCCGCATTTAGCATTATTGATTGATTTGAGCAAATAGTAGTATCATTTCCAAGATAAGGTGAGGGGCCCGGAATTATTGAAGTTATTACAGTGTCTGTTGTTAATGGGCATCCCGCAACTGTTCCATAATAAGGACTAGAATAAATATAAGAACCTGATGGAGATGTTGCAACAGAAAAGGTTCCAAGATACCCTCCTGTTAAAGGTGCGGGACCGCTCCAGGTTCCTGTTGTGTCAGATCCCGGTATGAGGAAATCGAATAAATTTTGCTGAGTTAAATTAGAGCATATGTTTCCGGTAGTGCTTGATGCTGTGGAGGTTGGATAACATTGCTCCAGCATAAAATCATCCATGGATAAATCGTTTCCTCCCTGTGCTCCTCCCACATTGGTAATCAGAATAAAATACATATCACTGGTAGTTGAAGTAACAGTGCCTGAATTATAAAGTGTCCATACCGGGAAATAATCCGCGTTTATGGCCGGCTGCATATTTAACACGGTGCCATTGCCATCTGTTATTACAATTTTCACATTGCATTGTATTCCTCCGAAACTTGTGGCAAGATATGTAGAAAACCTGTATGGCATATTCTTACAGACTGATAAGTGCCTCTTGTAAATTGTATCACCCGGACAGGCTCCTGTACCTCCATTACAGTTAATAAAATTCATATACAATGAATAAGTGCCGCTGTGTACTGCCCACGATTGTGGAACGACATGTACGGTAGTTCCGGGAATAAGATCAGGACATGGTGTTTGATATTCGTAGCTATCTGTAAGCACAGTTTGCCAGTTACATTGTGCATGGACATTTCTGATTGAGAAGATGGCAAAAATTGCTAAGTAAATTAAAGTGCTGATTAGTTTTTTCATTTTAAATTTTTTTTGAATGCATATTTTGATGCAAAAATATAGGGATTTTATATTGAAACTCATAGTGAATTTTAACTATTTTTTATTTTGTAGGAGAGAAAAATAACTCCTAAAAAAGGTAGAATTAAAAAGGCAATTATCTTAACTTTGCTAAAAGCAATTCAGTTTATTGGTTGTTCATAAAAAATTTACAAATGAAAATCTTAAAAATAATTAACCGAATCGCTTTTGCTCTATTTCTATTAAGCAGCGTCCTGACCGGGTGCGAAAAGAAAAAAGGATGCATGTATCCCACTGCCACTAATTATGATCCTGAAGCTGAAGAAGAAGATGGTTCATGCATAATATACGGTTGTACAAATCCCGATGGTTTAAATTATGATCAATATGCCAATGCCGATGATGGATCATGCCAATTGGCAGGTTCGGGAGGAAATACCACGATAGTTGCATTTCCTCAGCATCACGGAGCGCCCATTCTCAGCCACACAAATTATCGTGATACGGCCTATGTAAAATTCAATTCACAGGAATTTCCCGGAACAAACCCTTCTTTATATGACCTTACTTTTATTGGTGAAGATGGTGAAAATCATGTTCGCCTTGAAGGATTAAAAGCCGGAAAATATTATATTTTCATGGTTGGTTTGGATACCACTATTAATGAAAAGGTAACCGGGGGAATCCCTTACACTTTAACGCTAACCAGTGGTGAAGTAGATCTTATCGTTCCTGTTACAGAGTAATTATTTGATCTGATTAAAAAGACTTTTTTCAGCCATCAGCTTTTCAATTTCATCAATTGTTTTGGGAATACAATCAGACATTACTTTGTGACCGTCTGAGGTAATAAGCACATCGTCTTCAATTCTCACTCCTATGTTCCACCATTTTTTATCACACGGAGAACCTTCTTTAATGTAAATGCCCGGTTCAACAGTGATTACACTATTGGGTTTTAAAGGTCCATATGTGCCTGCATCGTGAACATCTAAACCAAGATAATGGGAAGTTCCGTGCATGAAATAATTTCTCAGTTCATCATCTTCCTTTATAATGCCCAGTTTTTTCAATCCTTCGAGCAGCACTTTTGAAGCTGCCTCATGAGTTGAATTAAAGCTGTTGCCGGGTTTGCAGGCATCAATTCCTGCTTTCTGTGCATCGTACACTAACTGGTAAATGGCCTTTTGTTCAAGAGAAAATTTTCCGCTTATAGGAAAGGAACGGGTGACATCGGCTGTATAACCATGATATTCTGCACCCATATCCATAACAATAATATCAGTTGGTTCCAGATGTTTCCGGTTAGTTTCATAATGAAGCACACAGGAATTTTCTCCTCCACCCACAATTGAAGGGTAACCTGAGTATTCAGATCCGGCTTTGTTCCAGAAATATTCATTTATCGCTTGCAATTGATATTCGGTCATGCCGGGTTCAGCGGCTTTAATTACTTCATGAAATCCCGCACATGTTATACTGATTGCTTTTTGCATCAGCACTAACTCTTCACCGGTTTTTATTTCTCTCAGCGAAGCATTGATTTTTGCAAGTCTTACACGATCTAGATTTTCAGAAACCTGGTTTGTTTTGTCTTTAAATTTCGCAACCAGCCATCCCGTGCTACCTTTTTCTTTTGTATTTTCATTAATATCTGAAGGAAATTTCACCAGGATTTTTGACAAAGTCCTGAAATCAAAATTCATATTTTCAAAATCGGTATTGATAAAAACAGGTTGAATTCCTGAGGTGCTGCTTATTTCTTCTTTGGAAGGAATTTTACCAGTCCAGGTTTCTTTTAAAGGGTCCCTGTCGCTCGCAAAAATAAATTCATTGGAAGTTACGCCATTTAACGTATGCGGCTCTTTAAAAATCAGCACCAGCGCATCTGACTGCGGGTAACCGGTGTAATAATAAAAATTAGGGTCCTGGTGATATTGATAATCCACGTCATTAGAACGGTTGCGAACGGGAGATGCGAAAAATACTGCAACCGAATTATCGGGTAATTGCTTTCTTAAAGAATCGCGTCTTTCAATATGAAATTGTTGGGAAAGAAGATCAGAATCGTAAAGTGATTCCGGTTGTTTTATTGTAAAAGTAGGTTTCTCCTGCGAAAATGATTGAAAAGAGAGGATTATTAAAAATAAAATTATCAGCTTAATTTTTCTCAACATATTGTAAAGAATTTAAAGCTGATCTTTTAAAATCAAATCTTACCCTTTTTTATTGCATCAGAAATGGCTTTTGAAATGCCTTTTTTGTTAATGGTGCGCATTGCTGAAGTGGAAACTTTAAGTGTAATCCATTCCTTTGTTTCAGGAATATAATATTTTTTCATCTGAAGATTCGGATTAAATCTCCTTTTAGTTTTCGCGTTAGAAAAGGAAACACTATTTCCGACAATTGATTTCTTTCCGGTTAAATCACAAATTTTCGACATGGCTTTATTGCTTTTCTTATTTAAGGGTTGCAAATATCGGATAAAATATTTTATTGGCAAAGATTCATTCAAAATATTGGTTTATAACCTAATTTTGCCGTAACGTTCTTTAAATTTTTTACATCCAATAACATGGGGCCGACAGGATTCGACAGCTTGTGCAATTGGTATGTAAGCATGTGGTGCACTGTGAATACAGCACGTTAATCCTGATTCTCACTCGTCTTAACTGGCGAAAATTCTTATGCGCTTGCAGCTTAATCTCATGTAGATTAAGCCTGATCCGGGTGATAACGTAATCCGGACAAGCTATCCCGCTTCAACTTCCGCTCATTAAGTTGGGATTCCGGGGTATCGTACTCTTGAGCTGGCTGTAGCAGTGTTCGTATGCTGCAGTGAGAAAACAACGAAATACGGAAGATGATGGTAAGCATTTCGCCTCACATTTTCCCGACAATTAAGCAAATGCTAAACATGTAGAAAGCATATTAATTCCTTGTCTGGACGTGGGTTCAAATCCCACCGGCTCCACTTTAGATTTAATAACAAAAATAACTTGGGTGGGATTCATGAGTGCCTTTAAAATTTTAAAAAGAAACGAATAAATCCCACCGGCTCCACAACTATTTGACAACCTCAAAAATGGTGACTTCGCGCTTTAAAAACCATCATTTGCCTTTACCTTTAATTCTCTTAATCCCATCCTCGACTTCTTTCATTCTTGAAAGATATTTTTCATTTTTTAAAGATTGATAAATATCAAGCGCTTTTGAATAGTCGCCTGCATTTTCAAGAAGGATAGCTTGTGTCAGCAACAAATTAGGATGCCTGGCATAGTCGGATTGATTGATAAGATAGTTATAAGTGGCAAGGTGTTCGTCTGCAGGTAAAACAGCCTTAATGCTGTCAATCAGCTCGCTTCTGAAAAAATTATAAGCCATCCCGGTTATACTCTGCCGTTCACTTAAGCTCAGTGTTTCTGAATTTTTCCGCATTTCATTTACCATAAGTATAATTTCAACCTGTAGTTTTTCAGTTGTATATAAATTGTAAGCATATACCTGCATCCGCCTGATAAAAGGTTTGTCTATGCCAGATTTTAATGCCGCTTTAAAATGTGATTTTGCTTCATCCAGGTTATTCTCATTTTTCATGAGCCAAAAAGCATAAAACGAATTCGCATATACACTAAGAGAATCTTTGGCAATTGCCTGTTTAAATAATTCATCTGTTTTTAGACCGGTGATTCCATCATTCCATTTTAAAAAATTAGCCCAGCCAATGTGAGCTAAAATATCGGCTGACTGCTTAGTATCAGATAAATTTAATTCGTGGTTAAGTATTGGCGTCAACCTGTCAACCACTTCCGAAAAAGTTTTTTCTGAACCTGTAGTTTTAAAATAAATAGTGCGAATCCATTTCATTGCAAGCTGTGCCTGCTCCTTTTCAACTTCACGTGAGTTACTATTAAGTTCCTGCGCCTGCTCTAACGTTTTCCATGCACCGTTAAAATCATTTGCTTCGGCCTGCGAATGAGAATCTTTTATAAGAACACTTATCTTTTCGTTACGCGCCTTCGATTCCCTGTTTTCTTTTATCAGCTTGTAAATTTGATTGCTGCCAAGAATTAATGAAATAATTGCGGTTGCAATGCCAATCCATTTAAGGATATTAGCTCCTGTATTTTGTGACTTGCTGGCAGAGTTTTTTTCCATACTTTAAAAACCAAAGGAAATATTTTCAAAAGTAAAAAAGCTTACCGACAAAAAAGTTTATCAAAGCATTTCACCAAACTATTGAAAGAAAGATTTTAAGTGAATTTATTTAAGATGAATAACAGGCGGAGCATCTTTCACAGAATCAGCAGGGATAAACCTGATGGAACTGGTGTTTACACAATGACGGGTTTCCTTATCAGTAAATCCTTCATTCATGAAAACATGCCCCAAATGACCTCCGCAATTATTACAGATTATTTCTGTGCGATCACCATCGGCATCTGTATTACGTTTTACCGAACCGGGAATCTCATCATCAAAGCTGGGCCATCCGCAATGTGAATCAAACTTATCTGCCGACCTGTAAAGAGGTGCATTACATCTGCGGCAAATGTATATTCCATCATCTTTTTTGGTATAATAATCTCCGGTAAATGCACGGTCAGTGCCTTTGTTGATGATAACACGTTCTTCTTCGGGTGTTAGTTTGTTATATTCCATTTGTTGCTTGGTATTATTTTGATTTTGTTTTGAATCTATTGTCTTGCCCTGGCAACTTACCATGAATGGCAGCATCACGAGCATAAGACAATTATTTAATTTTCTCATGTATTTTTTTATTTCAGAGATATACGTAAATAGAAAATCCCCGGATTTTATTCTGCCCTGCAAACTACAATCCGATCCAGCCATTTCATATTTCTTCTTCCCGCTTTAATATCGCTTGCTGCAAGCAATAAAATCCTGTTATCCATATCAACAATGTCTTTTCCTTCTTTATTGGTAACAATGTAAAGATTATTACCTGTCTCGGTATTGTAAATTTCATTAAACGAAAAAACAATTTTATATCCGTCAGAGGCGATAAATAAAAAATAAAATGCATTCAATTCTCCGCGGTTTTCATATTGAAACGCAACACTGTCCAGGATATTTTTCAACAGCACACCTTTTATTGTCTTGGCTTTCTCTACATTTTTAGATGAGCAACTGATATTTACATCCTTCAATTCAATACTGTTATATTTCTTTAAATCAGTTAGTGAAATTGTTTTTTCACTTTTTACCTTACCAGTTATTTTAAATGCATCAGTAGGTTGCGTGTTTTCCTGGGCAAATGACAGACGCACTGCAAGAATTAAAATAATAATAATCGTGTTTTTCATAAACTAATTACAAAGATTTTTTAAACTTTTAATTTCTGCCGGTTAAAGCAATTGCTGATTAACCAACCTTGTTAAACCCGCTCTTTTAATTTTTGTAAATGCTCTGCTTTTTTTCTTCCGAGCTTTGTAATTGCTGATTGAGTAAAATAGTGATGCGACTCTAAAAATTTTATCTGTAATTCGTCCCATTCATCTTCTGACTGAATTTTTCCTCTTACATGCCATTCTTTAAAAAGCTTTTGGCCGGTTTCTTCGAACGCATCTGTTCCAAGATAAAAGAGATCGGCATCACATAGAATTTTTTCAAGAAGCGTTTTGGGATTTTGCGGGGTTCTTGTTGCCATAATCAAAGTACATACAGCTTCAATTTCATCATGGGTGTAATCAAATGAAGGCAGATGTTCACGTGCAATTCGGCATCCTTCTTCTTCGTGCCCCTGATACATCTTTGTAAAACCGCTGTCGTGAAATAAAGCAGCAGTTTTCAGAAGAATGAGATCTTTGCTGCTTACTTTTTCTTCGTTGGCAATTTCAACAGCTGCATTTAAAACTCCAATAGAATGGTTGTAATCATGGTAGAACAACGAACCTGGAAGTTCTGATTTCAAAAGTTTAGTAATAAATTGTTCAGCTTTTTGAAACTGCATGATGACGGAAATCAAAACCGTATTAACTGTTGATAACTCGGGTAAATCAATTTAATAAAGCAAAATTAGGTAACTATCATAAAGTATTCAAACCTACAAGATATTTTTTAACTTGCAAATCATTTATAAAAAAAATACTAATCTTTGAGGGCTTAATGCCAAAAGCTTATTTTTACTTCCGAAAAAATATTCTCCATGCAGAATCCTCCTGACAAAGAAACCCTTGTAAATTTTCTTGCAAAGGTTTCTTTATTCAGTAAGGCTGAAACCTCCGTGCTTGATCATCTTGCGGACAAGATTGTTTTTAATTCTTACGCAGCCGATGAAAATATTATCCGCAAAGGAGATATGGGAAGCACGATGTATTTAATTTTTTCAGGAAGTTTGAAGGTGCACGATGGGGAACATGAAGTGGCTAAATTAAATACGGGTAATTTTTTCGGAGAGATTTCATTGCTTGATAGTGAGCCGCGTTCCATGTCTGTCACCGCCTTGGAACCATCTGTTCTTGGAAGCATCAGCCGGAATGATTTTTATGAAGTGCTTGCAGAATTTCCGGGAATGACCAAGGATATTATTGCCGCATTGAACACGCGCCTGAGAAATCAAAATGATGTTTTAATCAGTGAGTTTAAAAACAAAGAAGAAAAACTGCAGGAGCTTGTAAAAATCCGCACCAATGAATTAGAACAAAAAAATACACAGCTCGAACAGACTCTTAAAGAATTAAAAAGATCACAGCAGCAGCTTATTCAAAGTGAAAAGCTTGCTTCTCTCGGGCAATTGACAGCCGGCATTGCACATGAAATACAAAACCCCTTGAATTTTGTTAACAACTTTGCTCATTTTTCAAATGATCTGATAAAAGAAATAAAAGAAGCAAAAACCGATGAGGAACGCAATGAAGTTATGGGTGAGCTGGAAGTAAACCTTGAAAAAATACATCATCACGGTAAACGCGCTGACTCGATTGTAAAAAATATGCTTGAGCACAGCCGGAAAAATACAGGAGAAAAACAATTGGTTGACCTCAATGCTCTAAGCACTGAATATTTTAATCTTTCTTTTCATGGAATGAGAGCGAATAACGTTGATTTTAATTGCAGTGTCGAAAAAGAGCTTGCAAAAGAAATGCCCTCCGTTAATGTAGTTCCGCAAGACATCAGCAGGGTTTTTCTGAATCTTTTTAACAATGCCTTTTATTCAGTAAAAGAAAAAGCTGCAAATGGAAATTACAACGCCATCGTTTCTTTGAAAACACAGGTTAATAACGGCTCTGTAATCATCCACATTAAAGATAACGGAATAGGTATTTCAGATGCTATAAAAGAAAAAATATTTCTCCCCTTTTTTACAACTAAGCCCACAGGACAGGGAACGGGTTTGGGTTTAAGCCTGAGTCATGATATTATCCTGGCTCACGGTGGAGAAATTACGGTGGAAAGCAAAGAAGGAGAAGGTGCTGAATTTATTATCAGCCTGCCTCTTAATTAACATTTAAGATTTTTCGCTATTAGCCACCTCTTTTGGCAGAAATCAACAATAATTGTTTTTAGCTTAATTTCCATTTACTCGCCCAAACAAGCTTACTGCACATTTTTTACTGCAGGCTTCTCACTAGTGCTTTTAATCCGCTGCATGCCAATGTATTTTTGATCCATCATTAAAGCAAAAAATAATAAACAAAATTTAAACAGTTAAAAACTTAAGAATATGAAAACTTCAAACAACTTCCGCAAAAACAACATCAGTTTAGTATCATTAGCATTAATATCCATTCTCTTTATGGCTAGCTGCGGCAAAGACGATGTCGTGATTCCACAGGGAAAAGACCAGGCAAAAGGAATTGACATTGCACGGCAAATTGAGCCTGCAGATCACAGTGCAAGTGCCGACCAGTTCGATTTATTCGGATTGATTAAAATTGATCACTCCGCTGCAAGAACTTCTATGCCTGATTACGTTGTTACCGTCAGAGCGGATGCTTCAGTAGTATTTGAAGGACGCAGAAACTGTGCTGTAAACGAAATTAGAGAATTTCAAGCTTCTGCTGAAATGATGAGAAAACTTGTCTATATATATGCTGAATCAAAATTTTATTCTATAGTTGATAATTTATCTCTTGCCGCTGATCTGCCAATGGTTACTACTACCTGCTCAGGCGTACAATCAAAAGATTCAAAATCCCTAATTGATTATTATGGGAGTGATCCTGCTGCGCTGATTCAATTCAGAATAAAAGTTGAAGAAGCTCTTGATATTGCAAAATTTGTTGGCAGCAAAAAAGTGGTAAGTGTTACTGTTGACCAGCCACAACTATAATTCCTTCCCTATTTAAATCAAAAAAGTTCCCCGATGTATCGGGGGACTTTTTTAGTTTTTCAAATTAAAAGATCACGAAACGCTCCTGAGGTATTTGGGAGCTTCTCTTTTTTTTGTCGCTTGTTCAAAAGCATAAGCAATACTTAGAAGTTCAGCTTCTTTATAAGCACCGGCAATAAATGAAAGCCCGACAGGCAGTTCATGCACCTTACCCATAGGCACTGTAATATGAGGATAGCCGGCCATCGCAGCAGGAGAGCCTAAATAAAAGCCGGTATCATAATCGCCATTCAAAAGATCAATGCAGCAGGGCAACCCTATAGTTGTTCCTGAAACAGCGTCTAATTGGTTTTGCATCATAAGATCATCAATTATCTTACGGGCGCTAAGGGTTTTTGCAAGAGCATCAGTATATTCTTTACTGTCAAGGCCCGGTTTGGATTCGCAGCTTTCAAGTATGTCTTGTTTAAAGTAAGGCATTGCTTTGCTTTCGTTTTGCTTATTGAATTCAATGACCTCTTTAAGTGATTTCACTTTTGCATTTGCATTAGAAAGATAACGATTCACTCCGTCTTTAAATTCATATTTCAAAACTGTCAGCTCCGCTTCGCCTAAGTCTTTTGCAAGCTTTATCAATTCCACCTCAATTACTAAAGCTCCCTGGTTTTTTAAAACTTCTATAGCTTGCTTATATAACTCCACCACGCCTTCATTACCTTCAAGAAAAGATTTTTCAATTCCTATTCTTTTTCCTTTCAAAGCATCAGCATTTAAAAATTTAGTGTACGCTTTTTGCGATCTGTTATTTTTTTCATTAGTCACAGCATCCGTTGAATCAATTCCGGCTAACGCTCCCAGTAATATTGCTGCATCTTTCACGGTGCGCGTCATAGGCCCTGCTGTATCCTGTGTTGCAGAAATAGGAATGATTCCGCTGCGGCTTAAAAGTCCGACTGTAGGCTTGATGCCGACTATGCCGCACATAGATGAAGGGGCAACTATGGATCCGTCAGTTTCTGTACCGATAGCGACTGCACACAGGCTTGCTGACACTGCAGCGCCTGAGCCGGAGCTGGAACCGCAAGGATTGCGGTCAATAACACAGGGATTTTTTGTTTGCCCTCCCCTGCTGCTCCACCCGCTTGCTGATCTGGATGACCTGAAATTTGCCCACTCGCTCAGGTTGGTTTTTCCCAGCAGGACCCCACCGGCTTCTCTCATTAGTTTTATAATATGAGCATCCTTTGAAACAATATTTCCGGATAGAGCAAGCGAACCTGCCGTGGTCATCATTTTATCTCCTGTATTGATATTATCTTTTATCAAAACCGGGATGCCATGCAAAGGCCCTCTCAACTTGCCCGATTTTCGTTCATTATCCATTTTATCTGCAATAGCAAGTGCGTCAGGATTTAATTCAATTACGGAATTGATTGCAGGCCCGCCTTTATCTATTGCTTCCATACGTTTCAAATACATTTCAGTGATTGACCGGGAAGTATATTCCCCGCTTTGCATTTTTTGCTGAAGCTGATCAATTGTCATTTCATTTAATGCATACAGATCAGGAGAAGGTTTTATGGTTTCATCAGAAATATTTTTACCGGTTGGGGCAAATACATTTGCGGCACTACCTGTTACGGAGGTTATTGCCAAACCTGCAGCGGAGCCGTTTTTAATAAATTTCCTTCTGTTCATTATAAAGTTATCTACGAATTCTTCAGAGAAGAACAAGATTACGAATTTTTACGAATATACGAATTACGAACAGGTTGTGTATATATAAAAATCAGGTTACAGTTTCATCTTCCGTGCGGACACGGACGATGGCGAAAGCGATTTGTTTAGTTTCAATCTTGCTCAATAATAATTTTCTGGCTGTAATATTTTTCTCCGTCATACACTTTCACAAAATATATTCCGTCTGAAATATTTTTAAGATTGATTTCCTTTTTTGATTCATTGAAAACCTTTTCTGAAAAAATATTTTCTCCAAGAATGTTTAATATTTCAACCTTGCCTTCCATCATCGTTTTTTCAAATGAAATAATAAAATTATCTGCGGATGGATTTGGAGAAATAAGAAATGGATTTTTCGAAGTTATTTCATTTATGCCAACAGTTGTGCAAACTGTAGTAACTATTCCTCCGCTACCGACAGCTGTTGGTGGGGTTGTTATAGTCGTAACCATAGAACTAACCATTGTTGCAGGGCTTGTGACTTGTGTTGGAGGTGAAGTTACAATGGTGGCTGTACTTGTTTCATTACAGCCGCTGTTGCCCAAACTATCAGTTTTAATTAAATAAACATCCTCCGTCCCGCCCGCAGCGAAACTTATTGTATATCCGACAATAATATATCCCCCATCCGTAGTTTGCGCAATAGAGATGCCCCCATCCCAATCAGTTCCGCCAAAGGTTTTTGTCCAAAGCGAATCTCCATTGACATCCGTTTTTATTAAATAAACATTAGAAGAATCCACGCCCAAAATAGATGTAGTGCCGACAATAATATATCCTCCATCCGAAGTTTGCCGAACGGAATGCCCCCAATCTGCATTCGTTCCACCAAAGGTCTTTGACCACAAATTATCTCCATTGGTATCGGTTTTAATTAAATAAACATCGTAATCTCCTGCACCGAAACTGTTAGTAACTCCGGTAATAATATATCCGCCATCCATAGTTTGCTGAAGGGAATAGCCAGCGTCACTACTTGCTCCGCCAAAGGTTTTTGTCCAAAGCAAATCTCCATTAGCATCGGTTTTAACTAAAGAAACATCATCTCCACCCGCTCCAAAACTTGAGGTAATACCAGAAATAATATATCCTCCATCCGAAGTTTGCTGAACAGAATTGCCCCACCAATAATTACCTATTCCGCCAAAGGTTTTTATCCAAAGTGAATCTCCATTGGCATCGGTCTTTATTAAATAAGCATTATAAGTACCTGCACCGAAACTATTGGCAGTGCCGGCAATAATATAACCACCATCCGTAGTTTGCTGAACTGTATTGCCCCACTCTTCTTGCATTCCGCCAAAGGTCTTTCTCCAAAGCAAAATTCCGCTGTTATCGGTCTTAATTAAATAAACATCATAAGAACCTGCACCGAAACTATAGGCATCTCCAGTAATAATATATCCGCCATCCAAAGTTTGCTGAACAGAAAACCCATGATCATAACTTGCTCCGCCAAAAGTTTTTGTCCAAAGCAAGTCTCCATTAACATCGGTCTTGATTAAATAAACATCACCTCCTCCCAAACCGAAACTCGTAGTATTTCCCGTAATAATATATCCTCCATCCGTAGTTTGTTTAACAGAATAGCCGAGCTCATCAACTGTTCCACCAAAGGTTTTCTGAAAAGTGATTTGTGCTGTTGAGAAATTAATTATGCTAAAGAACACTGCGCTAAAAGTAAAAAGACGCTTTCTCATTTACTCATCTTTGTTTTTGTTTATTCCTTACACGATGTTTCAAATTAGTACAATGCTTGATCGGAGCAAACGAATGACGGATAACTTTATATTATCAGCACCTTTTACCCTAAAAGGTGCCTAATATTTCCCAAATATAGAAATATTCGGCACTGGTTTAAAACAAAAAAAAACCCGCCTTACAGGGCGGGTTATGCAACAAGAGAAGTTTTTTAAATATTATGAATTCGCTTTTTGTTTTTGTTCGGGCGATGGCGAAGGAAGATTATTGAATGAAGGAGCTACAACGTATTCGCGAATTTCTGCTTTTCCGCTGCGGAATTCCGTAGCAGGGAATGTGGTAGTCTGAATGCCCGGGCCGCTGACAGTTACGGTTCTGAAACCCGGAAAGAATTCGGAAACTTCGCAGTTACCATTACTGTCAGTTATAGCTGAATCTGCTTCATAAGTTTTTTTAGTTTCAGGATCGGTAAACTGATCTACGGTTACTGTAATTGCGTAATAAGGAGCACCTACTTCGTTAACAACGCGCGCAACGAGGCGTGTGTGAAATACATTGCCGGTTCCGATACGTTTTAAATTCTGGAAGCCGTTGTAGAATTCAGGTGTGCTCAGGAAATTAGACATAAGCGGATTTAACTGGTTGTCTACAAAATCGAGTGCTTCAGTAACATCATTTGAAATAATGGAACCGAGCGTTTTGCGCTGCTGGATGGCTGACTGAGGGCCTGAAAGAAGGTTTTTCATGGCTGTGTGATCTGCTTTCCATAAAAGGAAATTTGCCGGGTTGACATTAAAATCTGAGAGCTGAGGAACCAACGGGGTAATGGTAGTGATGGCGCCACCGACCCGTTGAATGAGCTTATCATAACGCATGGTTTTCAGCTCGGCTAACGTTACGGTCATGGCTGCTGCTAATTCAAAATTTGAATTCTTAATAGCCCATGACCTCACAGAGGACATAATTGCAAAACTTGATGCTGCCAGCTTAATACGTGCATCGCGTTTTTGCTTAGTAATTCCTTTTATGGCCTGACGGTACTCATCAATTTTAAGATTGATGCTGTCAGCCATTTCCTGCAACCGGGTGCATGCTGCCGTCATTCCCGGAATGCTGTTAATAAGATTTGACCATTTTGGCAGGAACAGGAAAATCAAAATCCTGTTAATCATTGCTAATTGCTGTAATAAACGCTTTAAATTTTTCATGACAAGTTTGTTTTTATGTTTATGAAGGAATTGAACGGAAATATGCGACAGGTGTTTCGGTAAATATGAAGCAAATCTTACATTAGTAAAGAGGGGTTAAAACGACCTGCTTTTTCTATCTGTGAGAGTGAGGTTACATGAAATTTTCTTACAAAAGGGCTAAAATCTTACAAAAAGAATCCTTTTATTTTGGCCGGGGAAGTAATAAATATGATTAGGGAAGTCCTGAATATGGATGTGGAAGGCATCATTATTATTGTGGAAGCTATAAATATGAGAGTGGAAGCAATAAATACGTTTGAGGAATGCCTCATTATTATTGTGGAAGGAATAAATATGGCTGTGGAAGTTATAAATACATTCGAGGAAAGCATTCCTATTATTGTGAAAACATTAAATAAGAATGCGGAAGGAACGATTATGATTGTGGAAAGTATTAACAGTATCGGGGAAACGATGATTTGGAATGTGGAAATTGTAAAGAGGATTGTGGAAGATGTGCTGATGATTGCCGATGTACCGGTTATGGATGCGGAAAGATTAATTAAGGCGCGGGGATAAATAACAGGAAGCGGGGAAAATTTCTTAAAAGCTACGGATGGGGTATTCTTAATTATGGAAATAGTAAAGCTTCATGTAAGCACGCTCACCCGGCATGGGGGTTAAATAGTTTATGATGTGGCGGGCATATTTCCCGTAAGGGAAGTCTTCTATCATTTTTACCAATTGCTCAATTGTTTTGCTGAACTGCACCTGTTAGACAACCACGCGCTCATTACCTCTTTGCCGGGGCCCGGCAATACCTTACTTTTATTCTTATTATTTATTTAAGTACAAGTAAAAATCCGGAGCATACAACTCATATAAGGAGTTAAGGATTAAACAAGGTTTGTGTGACGGACAGGTGGTTTTAAATGCAACTTTAAAAGCTGCTGCATCGGGCAGGGTATTACCGAAATACCATAAAATGAATATTCCCGGCAGGTTTTGAGATGTGTTGAAACTATAGAACCGGGGAATTATAGCGATTGCCGGGTTTGAAAAATAAGTATTTATTAACATTCTGTTCATTAGTCAAAAAAAAACGACTGTTTACCAAAAATAATTTGGCAGATAGTACAAATTATGTTATGTTTGTTGCTTCGATTTTTACCGGGAAACGCTTAACCAGACAACAACACGAGCGCCCCGTCCGGTTGAAATTATTCTGATCTTCTTTTATTTATACCTCTAAAAAAACAAAAACAATCATGAAGTTATTTAACTCCACACGCATCCCTTATGCGAAAACAATTCTTACCCTGTTATTCTGTTGTTCATTCCTCCTGTCTGCGAACGCTCAAACACCGGGGGATTACCGCAGTGTTACGTCAGGAGCATGGAACTCGGCTGCCACATGGGAAACATTTGGTATCCTGTCATGGATACCTGCTTCTGTAGCCCCTTCTTCAACTGATGGTGTGATCACTATTCAAAGCGGGCATACTGTAACAGTAAATTCAACCGTGCTGACTGACCAGACCGTTGTTAATGCCGGTGGCGCGCTTATAGTAAGCAGCGGTACGCTGCAACTTAATGATGGTGCAGGAATGGATCTGACTATACTCGGCTCTATGACTTTTTCAGGAAGCTTTATAGAGGGTGCCGGTGGCATGGAAGTAGTCAATACTTTTACCTGGACTAACGGAAATATGCGCGGATCGGGTACCACTACTTTTGATGTGGGTTCAAATATTAATTTAACTACAGGCCCGGGCAGCAGAATAATAGGTGATACAAGAACGATTAACAATTACGGAATTCTTAACTGGAGTTCGGGTACTAATGCATTATTGTTTTCAAACAGTGTACAGTTTAACAATTATGGAGCATTTTATATAAGCACCAATGCAAGCTTTGGATTAAATGGTTCGCCTGTTGCACCGGCATTTAATAATATGAGCACCGGCTTTTTTCAAAAGCAGGATGGTTCTGTTACCAATATCCCAAATCCTATTTCTTTTAACAATTCAGGTACAGTTAATATAACCGCCACTTTCGGTGTTTTAAATGTTACCACTTTTGGCCCAACGCAAAACGGAAGCTATTCTATTTCAACCGGAGCAGAACTTACAGGAGGCACGCTTAATTTTACCGGAACTTCTTTTACAGATAACGGAAAGGTTTCAACTTTTGAAGTTAATTTCAGCGGAAGCTCGGCACAAACGCTTACAGGCGGTGGTGAAATGCAGGTGTTGAGAATGAGCAACGCAGCCGGGCTTATCCTTAACGGAAACCCGGTAGTATATTATTATCTGCATTTAGGAACAGGAATTATTCATACGGGGGCAAATAAACTTATTCTCGACCAGGGTACGATTGCTGACGGTGCTTCATTGAGCAGCTTTGTGGATGGAAAAATACAGCGAAATATGCCAATGGGATCTATGAATGGAGTAAATTTTCCTGTAGGCAGTGCTTCGGCTTATGCTCCTGTTTCGATTGATTTTAATACTATTTCATCACCAGGAAATCTTGTTGTGAGCACAGTGGGAAACGATCATCCCAATATTGCCACTTCGGGAATAAATCCTTCAAAAAGTGTGAACCGCAACTGGGTATTTACCGCTACGGGAATGCCGTTCAGCAATTGTGATGTATCATTTCAATGGCCTGCTGCTGATGTAGATGCAGGCTCCGCCACTCCCAATTTTATAATTGGAAAATATGATGCTCCAAACTGGACATTACCTTTAGTTTCAGCTCCCACACCCACTTCCATAAAGGCAGTCTTTGTAACTTCATTCAGCGATTTCCAGGTGGGAGAACCTCAGGCTGCTACACCGGGTGCGGCATTGAATTTTGACGGAGTGAATGATTATGTGCAAATGCCCGAATTCAATCTGGGCGCTTCTGACTTTACTGTAGAAGCTTGGGTAAAACCTACAGCACTTCCAAATACTGCATACATTATTACAAACAGGACCAATGAATTGGGTGGTCCGGGTAACTGGTGGAATTTACATATACAGGTAAGTGGAATTCCTGCCTTGGAAATGGGTGCTGCGGGTTCAGCAAGCTATACATTCATGCCCGCTAATACTGCAATCAGCACAGGAGTGTGGTCACACATAGCAGTAGTAAGGTCAGGAATAAATATCAAAATTTATATAAACGGTGTGCTTGACCTTGATGAAGATGATTCCTTCGTAAGGGATCTGACATCAGCAAATAATATCGGAAGATTAGGCGGATGGCCCGAAGGCACCCAGGGATGGTATAACGGTTCAATGGATGAAATACGGGTTTGGAATGGTGTCCGTACTCAGGCTGAAATTCAGGCCAGCATGAACTGTGAAATTACCAACACAGAAGTTGGTTTGTTTGCCGCCTATCATTTTAACCAGGGATTTGCAGGAGCAAATAATTATGCAATCACTGGCTTAACAGATGCAAGCGGAAACGGAAATCATGGAACGCTTCAAAATTTTGCCTTGAATGGTGCAACTTCAAATTGGGTTACACCGGGTGGAGTTACAACAGGAACTAACTGCCCGCAATGTATCGTAAATATTCCTGATGGAAGTTTTAAAGCTTACCTGACCAATACGCTAACTACGGTTGATTTAAATAATGACGGAGAAGTGCAGTGTTCTGAAGCGGCAGCGTTTACCGGAACAATTGATGTAAATACTTCCGCTATTACTGATATGACTGGTATTGAAGCATTCACAAATCTTACAGCTTTAAATTGTCGTAATAACAGCATTAGTTTCCTGGATATTTCTGCGTTAACACATTTGACATTCCTGCAGTGCGGAATCAATCAATTAACCTCATTAGATATTTCCGCACAAACACAGCTTACTTACCTCGATGTGAGTTTTAATTCACTCACCTCGCTGAATGTTTCTGCAAATACTGCATTGACCAGCTTACAGATTCAGAGCAATTCGATTTCTTCAATAGATATTTCCGCTCTTGTCAACTTAGGGGAGTTTGTTTGTGATGCAAATGGTCTGACTTCACTGAATGTTTCATCTAACACGGCTTTGTACTACCTGGGCTGTGCCAACAACAGCATTACAAGTTTGGATGTATCTGCTTTAACATCTTTGAATACGCTTTATTGCAATTACAATTCCATAACAAGTTTAGACCTCTCCCAAAATACGAACCTGGCAACTTTTGATTGCTCTTTTAATGTGACGTTAACATCGCTCAACATTCAAAACGGGAATAACAGCAATCTTACTGGGTTCCTCGTTATCGGTGTTCCCCTCTTAAACTGTATCCAGGTTGACGATGCATCATATATGAATACAAATTGGGGAGGAAGCGCACATGATCCCCAGGCTGTGTACAGCACGAATTGCAGTTGCGCCCCTTCCATTACTTCATGTCCTGCTGATATAACAGTTTGCCAGGACAGCCCAAGCGGAGCCTGCCTTGTTAAATTTTTCCCTGATACACCTTCGGTGCCAACACCAGTAACAATTGATTTTGCTGACCGGTTTATTACTTATTCTGGGGTGTACATTAATGGTGGCACCAATACAGCTACTGTTGCACCGGGCTCAACTGTAAGTTTAGCTTACAGCCTTTCTGTTTCCTTTAACAGCGGTACAGGATATTGTCCCGGTTGTGTTGTACAATCGCATATTGGAATTGGCTCTACATTTCAAACTTTACAGTGTGAAGGAAATATATATGACGGCTATACAGCCTCTTATACTTCAGGTACTTTCACAGCACCATCTGTGCCCGGTATTTATTACCTGACGCAGGAAGGATCGCTGGATTATTTCTGCCAGGCTTACCGGTTCAATAATGATAGAAGCAAGGCTATAGGGCTTCTTATAGTAGGCACGCCTTCTCCTGTCATAGCAGGAGGATGTGTTGGTGTTGCTGTAACTAACGATGCCCCGGCTTGTTTCCCTATCGGTTCAACTGATGTAACCTGGACAGCTACAGATTCACTTGGTAATTCTGTAACCTGTACACAACAGGTGACTGTTACGGCAGGCACTCTCTATTACCGCGACAGGGATTTTGACGGACATGGAAGTACCACTTACTCAGTTTATGCATGTTCTCAACCATCTGGTTTCATTTTAGATGGTACGGATTGCAATGATTACGATGCAAGCATTCACGCGGGTGCATTTGATATTCCAAATAATGGTATTGACGAAGATTGCAATGGTAGTGATGCTTTCTCCTGTACAATTGCTCTTACCACTTCATCAGCTGATACACTTATTGTTTGCGCTGAAACCGGTCAAACTACAGGCAACGTAAATTTAATTGTTACTAACGGTACACCTCCTTATACTTTTTCCGGTGATGATACTACAAATTTAGCGGCAGGTGATTACACCTTTACAGTAACTGATTTTAATGGTTGTACAGCCTCGGCATCATTAAATGTGATTGTCACCAATTGTATCATTCCATACTATGAACCACCTGTCAATGATACATTGAGTAATTTAATCGGTGCAGAATTAACCCAGCTTTATAACTATCCTGACTCATTAGTTGACACAACCGCCAATAACAACGTCTTCCTGATAGACGATGTCCAGGGAGATGTATTGGTGGAAGTTATTGCTAACGTAGGTTATTACGATTCACTTCTTGTTTTATTACAAACTCCCGCCTATGGAATGACGGATATTATTGACAATGGAGATACAACTTTAATCATAACAGGTATGTTCCCTATTGCCAATTTACCAAAGCTTGATTCATTGCCAATTCTTATTAATTATGTGCGACCATATTACGGTCCTATAAGAAGTTCTTTTGCTTCAACAGGTTTGACGACAACCCAGGGTGATGTTTCCATGTTATCTGATAAAGCTAAAGAAGCCTGGAAAGTTTCGGGTGATGGAGTAAAAGTCGGGGTAATGTCAGATAGCTACAATACAAAATTTGGTAACCCTGCTCAAACTGATGTTATTAATGGTGACTTACCCGGAGCAGGCAATAGTAATTATATGAAACCTGTTATTCTCTCTGCGGAATATCCTTATGGAAGAGGAAGTGATGAAGGAAGAGGCATGATGCAGATTGTTCATGATGTGGCTCCTAATGCAGAACTGTTATTCCGTTCCGGTTTTATAAGTGCAGGAAATTTTGCTGATGGTATTAAGGAGCTGCGGGATGCCGGTTGTGATATAATTGTAGATGATATTACCTATGTCACTGAACCTTATTTTAAGGATGGTGTAATTGCACAGGCTGTAGAAGATGTTACAGCATCAGGAGTCAGCTATTTCACCTCAGCAGGAAACTTTGGTGTAAAATCTTATGAAGGCGTATTCAATCCGATAGGTGCTCCTGCAGGTTATGCAGGTGTTGCTCATAATTTTGGAGGTGGAGATGTTTTCCAAAGCTTAACTTTAGTAAAAGGTACTTACACTATAGCATTGCAATGGGAGGATAATTTTTATTCAATAGGTGAAACGCCCGGTGCATTAAACGATTTGGATATTTATTTGGTTGACCAGTTTGGCAATCGCTTGTTTGGTTTCAACAGGGATAATTTAGGAGGCGACCCGCTGGAAATTTTACCTTTTGTTGTTAAAGCCACCGTGAATGCAAATATTATTGTGACACGTAAGGGAGGAACAGGTAATGTTCGATTCAAATGGATTATGTTCAGAGGTGACGGTTTAATCAACGAGCATAACCAGGGGACAGCGACTGTTGTTGGCCAGGCAAATGCAGAGAGTGCAATTGCTGTGGGTGCTGTGCTATATTCAAACACACCTGCCTATGGTGTTAATCCACCAACAATTGCTTCTTTCTCATCAAGAGGAGGAACGCTGATTGATGGTGTGAACAGGCATAAGCCTGATATCACCGCTCCTAACGGTGTGAACACCACTGTAAACTTTGGTGGTGTAAATATTGATAACGATTTGTTCCCGAATTTCTTTGGAACATCTGCCGCAGCACCACACGCTGCCGGAGTTGCTGCATTGTTAGTTGAAGCAAAGAAGAAATATTATAACGGAGATTCATTTACAGCGTCCCAAATGAAGTCGCTGATGCAGACTACTGCAATTGATATGGATGTTGCAGGTTATGATGCGAGCACCGGGTATGGCTTTATACAGGCAGATAACGCTTTGCAAACATTCTCTAATCCATTTCCGATTGTGGATAATTTCTATTTGCAGGACTCATCTTTCACTCCCGGAAATGATCCTGTTACAGTTGTAATCAGCGGAGAATATTTTGCAAATAATGCATCTGTTATTTTCCAATATGATACGATTCCTGCTGTTGTTACAAATGGTACACAGCTTACTGCAAGTATTCCAACATTCCTGGGTAATCCTCCGCTCACGGTATATAACCCTCCGATTTCTCCAAGTGGGTTAGATGGAGGTGTAAGTGATTCGTTATATTTCTTCGGCACCACTCCGCAGAACGTAAAAATAACTGTGAATAATGCTGTCAAATTCTTTGGTGAACAAATCCCCGCTTATTCTTTTGATGTAACTGTAAATGAGATACCTCTTTCTTCTACCACATTAACGTTAGCTGACCTTGGATTAACAGATATAACTTATTCATCATCGGCAACCAATAAGAGTAATATCGGGTTGTATTACAGGAGGGCATCATCTGCTGTAACTGATTTATCCAATCCGAATTCGCTTGCACTATCAGATCTGTATAATTACCAGTTTGTGGATGGTGTTTTAACAATTAACAGGATGCCCATCACAATTACTCCAAGAGATACCACCATGGTATTTGGAGAATCCATTAATGGCAGGTCAATGCAATTTAATTATGTATATGATCAAACCAATATTGCTGTAGCTGATCAGGCTGATTTCCTGGATTCACTGGAAACAGAGTATCAATCTACAATGTCAAGTTCGGTCGTTTTGATTGATGGGAAACAGGCTGTTAATGGACAACCCTTAACTGATGCAGATTTTCTTAACATGAGTTTCCTTGTAAGCGGAAAGGCTGCTGTAAATGGTAAACAGGCAGTGAATGGCAAGCAGGCTGTAAACGGTATTCAATATGATACCACCTACTATATTCCTGTTGCTCCTGAGTCAATTTTTGATTACCAGGTTGACTCAGCCAATGCTGTATTGTATAATGGAAAGCAGGCTGTGAACGGAAAGCAGGCAGTAAACGGAAAAGCAGCCGTTAATGGAAAACAAGCTGTGAACGGAAAAGCAGCCGTTAATGGCAAACAGGCTGTTAATGGGAAGCAGGCCGTTAATGGAAAACAAGCCGTCAACAGCAGCACGTTCAATGATGAAACCAATGAAAACGCTGTTCTTATTGTGGATACATTGGATGTTTATGGTGATCCAAATGATTCAATAGTCGGATACACATCTATGAACATGATCACTGGTGTCACTGTTGGAACATGGGCAATCGCACCAGGAGTATTGATGTCTGAAAACTTTGACATTACTTACGGGCTAGGACATATTACCATTACTCCTGAAATTTTAACTGTTAAAGCCAATGATACTGTTGCAGGCTGCGCAGGCTATCAACCTGCTTACTCAAACATTAATTTCATTTATCAATATGAAACCGTTGATAGCGAGGTAGTAGCAAGCGGCCCAATATTTACCATACTCGATGGTTTAGGAAATAATGCCGGCACTGGAAATCTTGCACCGGGTACTTATCAAATTGTCCCTTCTGCATTAGTACAAATAGATTCTCCTCCAAACTATACAATTGTTTATGAGAATGGTACATTAACAGTGGGACCAGAACTTCTTGCAACGGTTACTGAAACACAACCACTGTGTTTCGGGCAAACAGGAAGTATAGCATTATCAGGAAGTGGAGGAACAGGACCGTATTCTTACTCCTGGAGCAACGGAGCTACCACTCAAAATATTTCCGGACTTCCTGCTGCAATATATACTGTAACGATTACAGATGCTAATGGATGTACAGCTACAACTTCTACAGAAATAAATCCGGCACCATCGCAGTTAACTATAACAGCAACTGTAACACAACCGCTGTGCTATGGACAAACCGGAAGTGTTGTGATCATGGTATCAGGTGGAACAGGATTTTATATTTCCAATAACACTCCAACTATTAATCTTTCGGCAGGGACTTATACCTATTCAATAACAGATGCAAACGGTTGCACCGCAAACATCACCGTAACTATCAATCCTGCACCACCTCAAATAGTAGTGACCAAAACTGTTGCTCAACCTTTATGCTTCGGACAAACAGGTAGTATAGTGTTGTCATCCAGCGGTGGAACAGGATCGCATACATATCTCTGGAGTAACGGTGCGACCACTCAAAATGTTTCGGGCCTTTCTGCTGCCACATACACTGTAACTGTAAAAGATGCGAACAATTGTACAGCCACTGCGACAGCCACAATCAATGCTGCACCAACGCAAGTAGTAGTGACCAAAAGTGTAACCCAGCCTTTATGCTCGGGGCAAACAGGAAGTGTGACATTATCAGCCAGTGGTGGAACAGGAGCATATACTTATCTGTGGAGTAATGGTGCCACCGCTCAAAATGTATCGGGTCTTTCTGCAGGCACCTATACAGTAACTGTTAAAGATGCGAATAATTGCACAGCCACTACGTCAGCGACAATTAGTGGTGCGCCTTCACCCGTTGTCGTAGCCGGAACAAACAGTAATCCACAGTTGTATTTTGGTTATACTGCTGATCAGACAGTGCAGATACAGGCAACAGCTTCAGGTGGCACTGCACCTTATACAATTTCGATTACGATGAACCGTCCAATGAGTTGTAATGCTGTTAATAATGCAGGTGATGAAGTATGGACTGCAAGTGCCGGAACCACTATCAATAACACTTGCCCGGCATATCCCAATCCGGCAACTCTTATTCCGGTTTCAACACGGACTGGTACGCCTTCCGGAGGATTTCTCAAAGTAACTGCTACGCTGATGCAAAATACTGTCTTCACAGCTACTGTTACGGATGCCAACGGATGCAGTGCTGTTTACACCACTGCAGTGAACGGTGAGGATGTAAGATGCTTTTCAGGAAACAACACTAAAATAATTGTCTGTCATAAAAATGGAAATTCATGTGCTAAAATATGTGTGGATGAAAACGCAGTGGCTGCACATCTTGGTCATGGCGATTTCCTCGGCAATTGCACTCCGAATTGTATTGCCCCGCCTCCTCCGAGAATTGCCGGTAATCAAAATGAACTGCATTCAGAAGAAGATTCAGAATTATTGATGAATTTAATACCTAATCCCACAAACGGTGATGCCCGTTTAGATTTATTATTATCTGAAACAACTCCAGCAACAATTGAAGTGTATGATATGAAAGGCAATTTAGTCAGCCGCGTGGTAAGCAATGAAGTTTTAACAGCGGGTAAACACTCTTATGAGGTACATAGTGATTCATGGACTGAAGGCGTTTACCTGGTAAGATGTACGGTCGCTAATAAAACAGAATTTAAAAAGCTGGTTGTAATTCATGATTAAACTTCAATAAAAAAAGAAGAGATACAAGTATCTCTTCTTTTTTTACTTTTGAAATTTTATGAGCAATACAGGTGTACAATATCCATTGTGATGATAATTGATTTTCGAAAATGCATACTGTATACTCTTTTCTTTATTCTTTTCCTCCCCCTTTTTATTTATTCAAATGAGGCAGACAGCCTGAAAAAATTATTATCCGTCACTACCTCAGACACTTCAAAAGTAAACCTGCTGAATTCATTAAGTAAGAGTTATTTTAATGATAACCCGGATACTTCAGTAGTAATCGCTTTAAGTGCTATAAATGTAGCCGAAAAAATTAAATTTAATAGTGGTCTGGCTCTTGCCTTAAAAAACATGGGCATAGGTTATTATCTACAGGGCAAGTACATTGATGCAATTAAAACATGGCAGCAGGCATTAGAAACTTATAAACTAATTGGTGATAAAAAAGGAGTTGCCAATATGCTCAGCAACCAGGGAGCTGTTTATTTCAACCAGGGAGACGATGCTAAATCATTAGAATTGCATTTTCAATCACTGAAAATATCGGAAGAAATTGAAGATACTTTGCGGATAGTTACTTCACTGAATAATATTGGGGCGGTATATTTAAACAAAAAGGCCACCTACAAAGAAGCACTTGAAAATTTTTTGAGATCTTACAAATTAAGTAAAATTATTAATGACCAATATTTAATTGGAACTGCCTCCGTCAATTTAGGAGAAATTTATTATAAGATGGACAATGACTCTGCATCTCTTATTTACCTTGCGCAGGCATTGAGAGCTTATGCGGGTACAGAAGATGTTCCTTATGCTTTAAATTATTTAGGGCGTGTTTACTTAAGGGAAAAGGAATTTGACCTCGCATTGGACAAACATAAGGAAGCGCTTGAGGTTTCAAAAAAACTGAATACTAAATTGGATATGACACAGTCGCTTGTAGCTTTGGCGCAGGCATATGCTGCCAAGGGAGATGTTGTATCAGCTATTGACTCATATAAAAAGGCTATTGAAGTTGGAATCCCATTGAAAGCACGAACTGAAATAAAAGATGCTTATGAAGGATTAACTTTTGCCTATTCTCAACAACATGATTTTTCAAATGCATTTAAATATCAAAATCTGTTATTGGCAATAAAAGACACCATTTATAATATTGAAACCGATAAAAAATTAGGGACCATCCAATTTACATTTGACATTGAAAAGAAAGAATCGCAAATTAATTTACTTAATAAGGATAAGGAAATACAACAACAGGAATTAAGAAGGCAAAAGTTAGTTCGCAATAGTTTTATTGGAGGTTTTGCTGTGGTGTTATTATTTGCAGGAATATTTTTCAGACAGCGTAATCGAATAAGCAAAGAGAAAAAACGTAGCGATGAACTGCTCTTAAATATTTTACCGGAAGAAACTGCAGAAGAACTAAAATCAACCGGTACTGCAAAAGCAAAAAGTTTTGATCTTGTCAGCGTTTTATTTACTGACTTCAAAAATTTTACTCAAGCCAGTGAAAAATTATCACCCGAAGAATTAGTTGCAGAAATAAATTATTGCTACAGCGAATTCGATAAAATAATTACGAAGCATGGAATTGAGAAGATAAAAACTATAGGTGATGCTTATATGTGTGCGGGTGGATTACCGGTTACAAACAAAACACATCCCATTGACATCATAAAAGCCGGATTAGAAATGACTGCCTTCATTGAAAAAAACAAGCAGGAAAGATTATCTAAAGATCAACCATTTTTTGAACTGCGATTGGGTATTCATACCGGCCCTGTTGTAGCGGGTATTGTGGGAATTAAAAAATTCGCATATGACATCTGGGGCGATACTGTGAATACCGCTTCCCGAATGGAAAGCAGTGGGGAAATTGGAAAAGTAAATATCAGCGGGGAAACTTATGAGTTAGTAAAAAATAAGTTTTTATGCTCTCACCGCGGAAAAGTAAAAGCAAAAAATAAGGGAGAGATTGACATGTATTTTGTTGAAGGCATTAAAAATTGAAATAAAATAGGTGGTAACAAAATGAACTTTATGTTAAGAAAATAATTCGGACACATTATTAAAAAGAAAAAACCATCACATTAATTAAGTGATGGTTTTTCTGTTTTAAAAATATTTCAGCTATTGCACGGTAATTCTGACCGTCTTTGTTTCTGAACCTTCAATGGAAACAACTAAGAAATACATTCCTTTTGCAACATTGCTCAAATCAATTTCATTTAAGTTATCTCCTTCCTTTGTCATAGAAGCTTTATTCACCAATATGTTGCCAATAATGTCAACAACTTTTATGGTATAATTTTTATCTTCACCAAAGTTAAAAGAAACATTGAGCTTACCAGAAGTCGGATTAGGATAAGCATTCAATTCAATAGCTGTTTCCAGGCCATTTTCATTGCCAGCGTTTTCTTCAGTAACACGGCAACCGAGGTTAACTGTAATTGCCAGTGTTTTATAAGAAGAAGAACCGCAGGAATTATTTGCTTTTACCGATAACGTAGCTGAAGATGACGATGCTGTTGTATATTTAACATTCACCGAACTACCGGAAGTGCCACCAGAAAATGTGGCTCCGCCCGTAATAGTCCACGAATAGGAGGATGCTCCTGTAACCGAACCTATTGAGTAAGGCACAGAAGCGTTGCTCTTACATACCGAAGTTGAACCTGTAATATTTCCCGGCTGTGCAGGTGCAGCAGTAACTGTAAGAGATGAAACAGCGCTCGAACCGCATGAATTATTTGCCTTAACTGTAATGTTTCCTGACCCTGTAAAGCTGCTTGTATAACAAACAGTGATAGAAGTTCCATTGTTGCTGGTGATATTAACACCTGAAGGTTTCGTCCACGTATAGGATGTCGCACCCGGTACAGATACTATAGAATAAGTTTTACTGCTTGCATTACATACACCGGTAGTTTGTCCTGAAATGGTTCCCGGTGCATTCGGTTTTGACTGAACAGCTAGAGTTGCCACCGGACCATTGCCGCATGCATTGGTAGCATATACAGTAATATTTCCTGAAACAAATCCTGAAGGAAATGTGACAGTAACTTCATACTCACCATAGGGATCAGTACCCGTAACGGTTAGTGGGTTGCCGGTATGCCCTTTCTTATCTGATATAACAGCACCTGAGGGAGCACCCCATGTCCGGGTTAAAATGCCTGATGCAGCTGCAATTTCATAATCGTGACTGGATCCCCCGCAGGCACCAATTGTGAGGTTATCATTGCCACCATTCTGCCACACAGGGATCGCAGGAACTGTTCCGGATACACCCACAGTTACACTTGAAACAACAGTACACCCGTGAGCATCTGTAATTAAAACCGTATAATTCCCTGCAGCTAATCCTGTAGCTATTTGTGTGGTCTTTGCACTGGGGGTCCATAGATAAGTATATCCAAATGTTCCTCCAACAGGAGTCGCTGTAGCAGTGCCCGTAGAAACCCCACACCCCGATGGGGTTGAAGTTACTATTGTTGAAAGTACGGCAGGCTGTGTAAATACACCATTTGAATATTGAACAAAATAATTAGGAGGTGTTATAAGATTTACCCCGCCAGGAATAATCTGGTAGGTTCCTCCGGCTGGAATTCCTGTTACCACCTGGTTTAAATTGTTCTTAACAACATAAGTCGGACCTGATGAAACAACTCCTGCTGCATTATCAGCATAGTCGAATCCTGTTATAGAAGATGTAAATGCAGGAAGGCTATTGCATGCAGGACTTTGATTGTTTGCACTTACAAATAAAGTATCAGGCATAACAGTTAACGCTCCGGCTACATAAGTAATATCAAAATTATTAGTAAGGAAAGCGCCAGGAACAATATAATGCGGTCCTGCAACGATACCTGTTATTAGATTTAGTGAATAAAAATTATATAACGTATCATTGGCTGGAGCATTGTAATCATCTTCATCAATAATAACTGCTATATCAGCTCCTCCTGATGAAGAAGTACTATTTACAACAGTGGATCCGTTAACCAAACCTTTTTGATTTACCGTTGCAGTTCCATTTACTAGTCCTTTCTGATTTACCAATCCTTTTTGATTTGCTAATGGATTACCATTCGCTAGTGTAGCATGAATGGAATCAACCTGGTAACTGAACAATGATGATAAAGCTACGTCCACAATTTTAGTAGTATCATAAACCGGAACATTATTCACCAATCCTTTCTGATTGACTAATCCCCGCTGATTCACCAATCCCCGTTGACTGACTATGAAAGCTAAATTTATCAAATCAGAATTTACCAGTCCACGTTGATTGACCAACGTCTGATCATCAATCAAACCAATTTCTTCAACAAGCTGTGATGCATGTTCAGATTGCAGGGATGAAAGAAACGCAGCTTGTTCAGCCGGAGCAATATTGCTTTGATTGTAAGTGTAATTTAACTGTAGATCTAATCCGTCAATTTTATCGCCATATGTTACAGTTTTATTAGCAGCAGTAATGGTCAATGGCATTTTATTTATTGTAAGCAGGCCGTCAGTAAATGTATAGTTATACAATTCCTGTAAGCCAACATCATTTACACCAGCCGTTGAGGGATGAATAAAATATATTCCTGCGTTGCTTGTACTTGTAGCAGGCGTGTTGTATTGAATGCTTCCTAAACCTAAATCAACGGGAGTTAAACTGAATGCTGATGGAGCAAGTCCGTTAACAGTTATTGTTGATGTAAACAATGGAAGCTGCTCCCCATATAATTTTGTTTTGTTAACAGCTGTGATTACAACATTCTTTTTAATTGGCGAAAAGAAATAAAGCGTGTCGGAGTTTCCGCCATCATTCAAATTCGGAGTAATGGGGGGTGTATAAACATAAATTGGCGGGTTACCAAAGAAAGAAGGGATTGTAGCCGAAAGCTGGTTGGTGCTTATGAACGTTGTAGGCAGCGTATCGTTTCTGAAAATAATTAGCGATTGTGTGGTTAGAAAATTTCCGTCAACCGTAATCAACAATGTAGTTGATCCGGGTGTAATTGTTGTATCGTAAACCAATGAAATTAAATCTGGAGTCGGAGCAGCAAGAGTATTCAATGCAGCATTTGCATCAGTAAAACCAGCTCCTGATATAAAATCAAAGCCAGGAGTATTCATATCCACAGATGTGGTCTGCAATACGCTGCGAACCTGGGCTGAAGTCATCGTTTGGCTATAAAATTTCTGTTTTCCTTCCAGGAGTAATGCCGCAACTCCGGCTGCATGAGGTGCAGCTGCTGATGTTCCGAAGAAGTTAGGAAACGGATCAGGAGAATCAATATTCACCCCCCCCATATTTACAGTTGTATTTACACCATTCGGAGCACATAAGTCGGGCTTATTTCTTGTTACTCCGTTAACAGGAGTTCCGCCAGTTGAAGAAAAAGATGCAATGGTCGGAGGGTTAACTCCATAAGCGGGTGTATTGGTATATAAGACTGCACCCACAGCCATAGCACTCGCTGCGTTAGCCTGGCCTACAATTGTAGAAGTTCCGGTATTATATTCATCAATTATTCCTTCTCCCTTGAAGATGATATATTTGACAAGTGGGTTTCCTGAACCGATTGCTCTTGTTATAAGCAAGCTTGCGCTTTGCGGCACTCCTCCTCCAACGGTAAATGGTAAAACTTCAAGCGGATCACCGCCAATATTATTTCGATTAAAACCAAATAAAGTGATTCCGTTATCAGCTGTTAAATAAATATCCATGTCGTTAACTGTACCGGTAGCAATTTGTCCTAAAGAATAAATTGCATCCTGCCATTGCATAACGATAACGTAATTGCCGGGAGGAAGCGTTAAACTCTGAAAAATATCGCCACCACCAAAATTATGTGCCATTCCTGTAATTCCAAATGGGGCAGGCACAGGATTAAAGGTATTCTGATAAGATTTATTTCCAAAATTTCCCGCAGCGGAAAAATAAGATACACCCTGTGCAGAAACATTATCAACTGCCTGTGCAACTATGCCATCCTGCAGAAATGGCTCGGTAATGAATGTAATGTCATCAACTATTACCTTGCAATTATCATTTTTAAGAGCCAGGATTCCCTGAGCCATGTCTCCTGAACTGATAAATCCTGTTCTGAAAGCAAGATCTGCTTTTGGAGCAATGTCATGAACAATTTGCAGCATAGCACGGCCTTCATCAGTTTGAATACCGTATGGATAATCTTTTAAAACATGAACTGGGTTTGAACCATTTGCTCCGGGCAAATCACCATTGGCAACATCTGTAGCGGCAGGATTACCAGTAATAGTATTGTAACTGTTAGAAATAACACCAACTTTAATTCCCTGTCCGCTTAATCCAAATCCTGTTCGGGCTAAATCTGATTTCAATGAAACATCACCCCCGCTAGTCGTCACTCCGGTATTGGAAACAGGTGGAAATAACGGGCGCACATAATCTATATATTGTGAAATCGGAAGGCTGTCTAATTTTTTAAGATGATCAACCGGGTACAAACCTGAAATAAATAAAGTATTCGGACCGTTGTCAATTAAATCGCTAATTCCATAAGCAGGAGTTTGAAGCATGCCAAGCAATGTTTGATATTGACCTGCCAGGGAAATCACTTCAATATACACGCTGTCCTGTTCTATCTGGTAAATATTGTCAAGGGTATCACTCACACTGGGATTAAAATTATAGTACAATGATGTAAGTTCGGAACCTATAAGTGAACCCACTTTTCCGCTCGGATCAGGCGGATAATAAGGAAAAATGCATGGGCCCTGGAAAATCACAACCGCATCCGTTGCAGTACATCCATTGGCAGGATTGGTAACAGTAAGTGTATAAGTACCAACTGCATTAACAACAGGGTTTGCAATGTTAGTTGAAGAAGTAATATTTCCACCGTTAGTTGCCAGCCAGTTATAAGTAACTCCCGCTGAGCTTAATGAGCCATTTAATTGTCTTGTAAGGAAAGCACAGCTGATTACATTATCTGCACCTGCATTTGCAGCCGGGGGAGTATTATTTAAAGTTACTATAGTCGTGTCTTTTGCAGTACATCCTCCTGCTGCAGTGACAGTAAGAATATATGTTCCAGCAGTAGTTACTGTCGGAGTTGCAGTAGTTGCACCCGAAGAAATATTTCCGCCATTAATTGCTGTCCAATTGTAAGTCACTCCGGCTGTACCTGATCCGTTGAGTTGTGGGGTTGGGATTGAGCAGGTTATTTGTTTGTCGGTTCCTGCACTTACTGTTGGAGTCGTGCAATTAATAAAAGGAGCATAAACCATGGTGACTCCACTTTGAATATTTATCTGCGTTGCACTCCAAAGTGCTCCGGTCAAATTGCTATTTCCCGTACCAGATCCTATGTTAATTCCTGCTTTGGTTGCGTAAACTGTGCCTTTCCATTTAGATACTCCCCCAGATGATCCGTTATCAACCGTAAACGAAAATGCAGTAATTGAACAATTTGATCCTGTGCCATGAACCTCAGTATAAATTCTTGATTCACTTCCGCCATTCGTCATTGATGCGTTTGACTTGCCCATATCAGCGTTTCCATGGACATAAATGAAGAATTTTCCAGTAATATTATTCTGAAAATTAAATACAAAATTATTTGAGCCGCTGCAACTAATGCTGCTAAAGACATAGGTACCAGGTCCGTTAAACGTAATTGTTTTATTATTACTTAATGAAATATAACCATAATTCCCGGGATTAATTGTTTGTGTACTTGTAATGTTTGTACTACCGGCCAAACTAAAAACAGTTTCCGCTGGCAATGCAGGAAAAGTTGGAAGCGCGGGTACGCCTGTAGCATTTCCACCTGCAGGATTAGGCCCTGTATAAGTTGTACCAGCCGGATGAGTAACTATTCCGCTAACCGTTCCACCTCCTACAACAATATTTCCATTTACATCAATATTACCTCCCAAATTAGCACTCGAGCCAACGGAGAGAATCGTTCCGGTGACTACTGGCGTATTAGATGCAGTAATTTTTCCGCCCACGGTATTACTATTGGAAAGTATTACGGTACCTTTACTATAAATATTTCCGGTAATACTTGTATTACCCGTAGTCTTCACTAATTTTAAGCTTCCAACCGAGCCTCCCTGGACTGAAACAGATGAGGAAAGCTGGACAGCATAACCAGGTGATGGAGGTGTTGTTGTTCCGGTTCCACCATTACCTGCGTACAAAACAAGATCTGAAATTTGAAGTTGCTGGGCATTGCAAATGGTCTGGAATAAGCCCAAGATAAGAAGAACCATTACCGAAGAAATACTGCCTCTGAGTTTGCATACATTTTTATGCTGCGGAAGCGATTTTACTAATAGAATTTTTGCCATTTTTTGTTTTTTTGGAATAGAGATAATTTTGGGATACCACAATAATTATAGCCTGGGGAGAATAATTATAATAACTATTGATCCACAAACTTAAGGATAATGTCTGTAATTGCAAAATATTTTTTGTGAACGAGTTAAATTATTTGATTAATGAACTGAAATCCATGGTTACTGATAAATTGCCTTAAGTGATTTTTTGCTTTACCACTCAATTTATGAGGCTAAATATAAGAGGACAATTTACAAATGTGTATAATCAATTAGCAACCTGTAAATTTTTGAATGCAATTGGTCGAATGGGATGAGCAATTGGAAAAGAAAATTTATTAAAAACAGCTTTTTGGTAAATATGGAAAATACTCAAAAATAAAAGTAAAAGCCAAATTTTATTTCAATTTTTAATGTCTTCAACAAAATACATATCAATCTCTCCTTTATTTTTTGCTTTTACCTTTCCCCTGTAAGTGCAAACAAATTCATCTTTCACCAATTCATACGTTCCTCCTGAAACATTTACTTTTCCAATTTCTCCGCTGCTTTCCATCCGGGAAGCCGTATTTACGGTATCACCCCAGATGTCATAAGCGAATTTTTTAATCCCTACAATACCTGCTACGACAGGACCCGTATGAATACCCAATCGTAGTTCAAAAAATGGCTGACCTTTAGTTATTCTTTCCTGTTTGTTTTTTTCAATGAATTTAACCATTTCCAGGCCTGCTTTTACTACATCTACAGGATGCGTAGCATTTGAAACCGGTAAACCTCCCGCACACATATAAGCATCACCAATAGTTTTTATTTTCTCAATTCCATGTTTTGTAATTATTTTGTCAAACTCGCTGTAGCAAAAATTGATTTCCTGCACAAGTTCTTCAGCGCTGAGCAATTCGCTTGCTTGTGTGAAATTCTTAAAATCAGTGAACAATACGCTTACTGAATCAAAACTTTTTGCTTTTGCTGCTCCTGTAGCTTTAAGTTCTTCTGCTGTTTCCTCGGGAAGAATATTCAGAAGCAACTCATCACTTCTTTTTTTCTCTTTACTTATCCGGTTACGCTGCCTGAAAAATATTCCTGCAAATAACAATACCACTGCAAAACCTCCAATAAAGCCATTGCGCACTAATTTCTGACGGCTTATTTCCTGTTGTTGAATTACACTATCTTTTGTGAGCAGATTAATTTGCCCTTCCTTTTTTTCAATATCAAAGTTGAATTGAAGTGTGCCCAGTTTTTTATCTGTATCAATATTATAAATAGTGTCCTTAATGGCAATAAGCATTTGCTGATACTTGAATGCATTGCTATAGTCCCGTAAATCCGAATAGGTAATTGCTAATCCTTCATAAGTTTCTTTTAATCGTAAAACAAGCCCAAGCTCTTTCGCTAATTTTTCTGCCTCAAGATATGCTGTTAATGCCTGTTTTACACTTCCCATTTGCTTATAAGTTTCCGCAAGACCGATCAGTGAAAAAGTCATATCATTTTTTGATTCCAGTTTTTCAGCAATTTCATAAGCCTGTTTCTGGTATGATATGGCTTTGTCGTAATCCTTTTTTTTTGAATACACCTTTCCGATGTCATTCAATGTATAAGGAATTTTTGATGAGTCCTCGTAAGCTTTGAGTGACTTATCAAAATAGTAAAGAGCAGAATCATACTGCCCATTGTCCATATAAATTTCACCTATGTTTACGGATGCTGTTCCTATTGCGTCTCTATCCCCTATTGCTTCGCTAAGAGGAAGTGCTCTGAGATCATACTCCAAGGTTTTGTTTTTGGTAGCTTTTTTATCAAAATAGACAGCTCCGATATTAAGACATGTTGTCACTATTCGAAGTGTATCTTTTAATTCCTCAGCAAGTTGAAGCGATTTCAGGTGGTACTCTAATGCATGCTCCGCATCGCCCTGGTCAAAATAAACAACACCGAGATTGCTTAAAATATTTGCTGATCCGTTTTTATCTCCTATGGAATCGAACATTGAAAGCGATTGCTGCCAGTAGCTCAATGTTTCAACATATTTTGCCTGGTTGTAATATGCCACACCAATATTTTTTAAAGCATAAGCATATCCTTTTGAATACTTTACTTTTTCTGCCAAATTTTTTGCCTCATTGCCTATACGCAATGCTTCCTCCGGAGAAGAACTGAAATAGCTTTTGGAAAGCGCAAGAAGTGCATCGACTTTTATGCTGTCATCCTGGGTTGTTGCAATAATCCGTTTAAGACTGTCGGTCTTCGTATTCTGTGCAAAACAAAAGCATGAAAGCAAAATATTACTGATAAAAAAAAATACTGTTTGTTTTTTAAACATTAAATTATAAAATAACCGCGATAAAATTACAATATTTTTTTGCAAAGAAAGACACAGAATAACTAGCATACATAAAAAAAACGCACCGTTTTGGCGATGCGTTTTAAATTTTAACTTTACTAAAACTTACTTTACCGACTCCACGACTGCTTTAAAAGCATCAGGGTGGTTCATAGCAAGATCGGCAAGCACTTTACGATTCATCGGGTTACCGGCTTTTTGGAGTTTTCCGATAAATTCGGAATAAGACATTCCATGCTCGCGTACCCCTGCATTAATGCGCTGAATCCATAAAGAGCGGAAATTTCTTTTCTTGGTTTTGCGGTCGCGGTAAGCATACTGCAAACCTTTTTCAACTGTGTGCTTAGCTACGGTAAGCACATTTCCCCTGCGCCCCCAATTACCTTTTGCGAGCTTTAATAATTTTTTTCTTCTTGCTTTAGAAGCAACTGAATTTACTGAACGTGGCATTTTATTATTTGCTTTTTGGCGTTAGCGCCTCTGTCACTGCAGAGAACTTGAAAGCTAAGTACCTGGTTTGAATGAATTTACCGTTTAAGGTTCAAAGTTTTTTACTCCGAACTGATTTTGCAATCTGCACTAAATATGAAGCATATGCTTTACTCTCTTCATATCGGTAGAATCAACCAATGCAGCATGAGTAAGATTGCGTTTGCGTTTTGTTTCCTTTTTTGTGAGGATATGACTTTTGAAAGCGTGCTTTCTTTTTACTTTTCCTGTGCCCGTAAGCTTAAATCTTTTTTTAGCACTGGAGTGAGTCTTTAACTTTGGCATTTTACTTAAATTAAAATTACAAATTATTTCTTTTCAATCTTTAAATCACTTTTTCTTCTTCGGCAGAGGAATCATGTGCAGAAACATCCTATTTCCTTCTAACTTCGGCAGCATTTCAACCTTTCCATATTCCTCAAGCGCCTGGGCAAATTTCAGAAGTATTATTTCTCCCTGTTCTTTATACGCAATTGATCTACCTTTAAAATGAACATAGGCTTTCACTTTAGCTCCTTCTTCGAGGAATTTAATTCCATGTTTTACTTTGAAATTAAAATCATGTTCATCAGTATTGGGACCGAAACGGATCTCTTTTAAAACCGATTTCGCTGTTTTTGCTTTTGTTTCTTTTTCTTTTTTCTTTTTCTCGTAAAGGAATTTCTGATAGTCAACAACTTTGCAGATTGGAGGGTCCACATTGGGAGCAATCTCCACTAAATCAAGACCCATTTCATCAGCTATGCGTAATGCTTCACTCAAATCAACCACTTCCGACTCAATATTATCACCCACCCTTTCCAGCACAGTGGGATCCGAAGCTTGGAATTCACGTGACTTGAAGTCGCGGC